>Ga0172382_10004209_pt1 | contig 22182 bp, 13 predicted proteins | sample Leawel138RmetaG_FD_122245 | JGI IMG/M metagenome (GOLD analysis project Ga0172382, IMG submission 122245) | Leachate microbial communities from a municipal landfill in Southern Ontario, Canada - Leachate well 138R metaG | ecosystem: Engineered > Solid waste > Landfill > Unclassified | place... | reverse complement strand
CTGCCGTCCTGTGTTTCGGCAATGACTCTGTGGAGCGGGTCGTATTCGAATGCCACAGTGTGGGTCTGACGGCCTTCGTTGGCATCGGTGGCGCCCGTCATGCGGGAGAGCGAGTCGTACTGGAAGGTCTGCACGGCGACCCCTGATTTTTTTATCGTCTCAAGGCGGTTGAGGGCATCGTATTCACGCGTGATAGTCACCCCGTCCCGGTGCAGCTCTTGAACGATATTACCGTTACCGTCGTACTGGACCTGCAAGAGGCTGTTGTCGTGATCCCACTCCTGTATCCTACGGTTCAGTGCGTCGTAGCCGTAGGTGATCACTCCGTTCCCGGCGCTGGTGATGGTTTCGAGGTTGCCGTTCGCATCGTAGTCATACTGAATGACCGCCTCGTCCGAGGTGCCGTAGGCCTTCATTTCCTGAATCTTTTCGCCGAAATCGTTGTAGGCGTAGTGCGTCTCTGCACCCTTCGCGTCAATATTCTTTATGACTCTGTCCAGAGCGTCATATTCGGTAACGGTTTCATAGCCCAGGGGATCGATCTTTCTGGTTACCCGGTTGTTGCCGTCGTAGTCGAAACTGACAGTGCTCCCCAGGGCATCGGTGCTTCTCACGAGATTACCGTTCGGATCGTAATCATAGGTCGTCACATTGCCCAGTGCGTCTTCCAGTCCGATTTTCCGGTTCAGGGCGTCGTAATAGGTCAGCGTTTCGTTGCCCCGGGGATCTATCTCGGCAGTCCGGTTGCCGTTCGCGTCATAGCGGCAGGCTGTGGTCTGCCCCATAGCGTCGACGGTTTTGATAAGACGTGCGGCGCGGTCGTAATAATGTTCCGTGGCGCCGCCGCCCTGATCCATGACCATGATGAGACTACCCACCGAATCGTAGACATAGTCCACCCTGTTTCCCAGAGGATCGATCACGGCCGTCTTGCGGCCCAGGGCATCGTATTCGGCGGCATAGGTCTTCCCGTTGGCATCGATCTCGTAATCCAGGAGGTTTCGTGAGTTGTAATGATAGATCTTTTCATACTGTTTCGCATCCAGGCTGTCGAAGGATTCCTCTTTGACCCTGTTGCCGTTTTCGTCGTACTCGTACTTCAGATAATTCCCCTTGGGTTCGACGGCCTTTCGCAGCCTGCCCAGCGCATCGTATTGGTATTGATAGATGCGGGCGTCTGCGGTTCCGTAGGCGAGAGTCCTGGTTTCGAGGCGGTTCATCCCGTCATAGTCAAAATGCGTTGTGATAGTGTGGTCGCTTAAGGTCTTTATTTCATCTGTCAGGTTGCCATTGGCATCGTAGAGATAGCCGGTCGTGTTGCCTTCCGCATCCGTTACGCCGGTCTTGCGGTTGGCCGCATCGTAGGTAAAGCGGGTGACATTACCCCGTGTGTCCCATTTGGCCACCACGTTTCCGTTCCCGTCGTAGGCATAACGGGTCGAGTTCTGGTAGGGGTCCGATTCCTCGACAAGACGGTTCATCCCGTCGTAGAAATAGCGGGTGACGTTGCCGTTCCGGTCGGTCTTTCGAATGAGGTTCCCCACCTCGTCGTAGTCGTAGTATTCGCTGCCGCCCAGGGGATCGATGGTCCGGATGATTTTCGCGCCGGTCACGATATCCCTTGCCGTGTCGTAGATGTGTTCCGTCACGGCGCCGTCGGCCGTAACGGTTCGCAGCAGCTTGCGGTTCTCGTCATAGTCGATGGCCGTCACATTTTCCAGGGCGTCGATTACTGCTGTTTTCTGGTTGTATTTGTTGTAGGTGAAGGTTGTCATGTATCCGGCGGGATCGGTTTTGGTAAGGACATTGCCGGCGGCGTCGTAGGTAAAGGTTGTTCCATATCCGCGCTTGTCGGTAATAGAGGCGACATTGACACAGTTCGCATCATAGATCTTTATCGTGGAGTATCCTAAATGGTCGGTAATCGAGAGGTTATTTCCATAGTCATCATAGGTAAAGGTTGTGACCTTTCCCAGCGGGTCGGTCATGGTCAGCAGGTTGCCCTTGCCCTGGGTATCGTAGACAAATACCGTCACATTTTGCTTCGGGTCCGTGATGGTGAGGGGCTTGTTGATCGTCAGGTCATAGACGTAGGTCCAGGTTTCTCCCAGAGCGTTGCTCTTTGAGGTCATGTTCCGGTTTGCGTCGTAGGTATACGTGGTGGTATAACCGTTCGCATCGGTGTGGGAGACCATGTTGTGGTTGTCGTCGTAATCCATTGTTTCGACGGTGCCGTCTTCGTTGCTGTAGCGGATTACGTCGTTTGTATCGCTGAAAAATATCTTCCGGTAATACCCGGATTCGTTCCAGGTTTCGGCATAGCGGTTCAGGCGGCTACACAGAAAATTGAAGGTTTCTCCCTTTGCGTTGGTGTGATAGGCCACCTGATCGTTCTTGTAATAGCCGATCTCCAGGTAATCCCCCTTGGGCAGGATATATTTGCACATATTATGATTGTTGAGGGGATTTTCCTGACCCTTCAGATACTGATATTCCGTCGTGTTTCCTTCGAGATCTACGAAAGACCGAAGATCATCGCTGTCTCCGAAGGGATCGTCGGCATTCCCGTAAGAATAAGCGCAGGCTTGGCTGGGATCAGACGAATCCTCAACTCGTACGACCTTCCCGTTTTGATAGATTAATATCAGGGCACGATTCAGGGAATCCTTGATGGCCACCAGTTGGTCATTTTCGTCGTATTCGAAGGTCAATTCATTGCCGTGCCGGTCTTCCTTACGAGTCAGAAACCCCATACTGTTAAAATAATATTTGATGCCCGATTTCAGGGTTGCCATGTAGGTATTCCCCGTTTTTATCAGAACGAAGGTCGTGCCGGGCGGACTCTGGTAGGTGCCGTCTCCATTGAAACCCAGATTATAGGGAACGCAGTCGCTATTGTAATACACAATATCGCCGTCAGCCTCGGGGAGAATCCGTTCGGCATGATTCCAAGCCCAGCCATAACCGAAGGGTCCTTTGAATATCAGTTGGCTTTTGTATTTTCTTTTGATTTCCAAGTCGAATCCGCGTGACTTGATGAAAATGTCAGGCTTCTCCTCCTGATAGAATTCGCCCTTGACCATATCGACGGGATCGCCGGCCTTGCTGACTTCCGCATTTACAATCTCTCGCGTAGTATTTCCCCATACGGCTACAAATACCTCATCTTTACTTAACTCTTCATAATTTTCATATGATGTGATGCCGTCGGCGAAATAACCGGTTGTTACCTCTTGGTGCGTGGTCTCGGGTATTACGTATTCGCTGGAAGCGCCCCCGTTATCCAAATTAAAATAATAACTCACATTATCAGAAGCGACACTGATCATTACATACGCACACATATCTTCACCTTCATCTTCTACATAGGTAATGATTTGTGTGGGTGTTGTTACAGTATTACCCTCTTGTAACTCTTCGAGTACTGCTTGATAGGCTTCTGCTTCAAGAGGCGTACGAACACCATTGGCATCTGCATCGAAAAATTGGGCCGTCAGATCACTTACCGATGTCAGAGTAACAACGTCCATCCCCTGTTCGTAAGCCATCATAATCCCTTTAATGGTACTGAGTCCCGTCGTATCCTGCCAGTCCTCAAAAATAATCCCTTCATTGTATGAGGTTCCATACATATAAAGACTGCGGCAGAATTTAAACATGGGATCATTCCATGCAATCTTTACATTATCCCCATTCAGCCGCCGATAAAAATTTGCGTATGTCCGTGAATCGATATTCCACTGCGGATGGATCAGATATTTAGATTCATCATCGGCTAAGAATTGATCAGCAAAAGTATAAATAAAAGTCGGACATATCTCCGCGCTTAATTTACCATAAAGCAACCGGGCAGCCCTTTCTCCCGCTTCACGATAACGAAGGAGATAAGTCTCACCCAGGATGTTTCCCAGGCGCCCCAAGAATTCTTCTCGCGTACCATCCTCATAGGTCAATTCGATGTCAACATCTTCCAGTTCCTTCTTCAGTTTCTCGATGACTTCTGCAGTAGCTGCCAGGGGTTCAAAAGCCATGCTTATAAAGGTTCCCGCCTTTTGTTTCTGACACACTAATTTGTCATAATCACGTACTGTATAGGCAGTAACAAAGTATTCTCCCGTTGCAATGGAGGCTGTATCTTCTGGGTCAGTTATTATTTTCCCATCAATTTTGAGGACTGGTTTGAGCATGGCTGCACCGGCAGGTGTTAAACACATTCCCCCATGCTCGGAAATTGTCTGCGCATCTTCGTCAGATGCGGGAATGAAATCCAAACAGAAACGTTTCCCCACAATCTCGGGCAGGTATATGATCTTGGTTAAAAGCTCGGTTTCGATTTCATTGCCGTTCGCGTCGATATCTTTCTTGTAGAATTCCAAGGTTATATTAGCTCGATCGGCATCGTTTATCTCGCTGAAGATTGTCTTATCATCTGATACATCCATATCTATCGGTAAGCTTCCAGGCAGGATCGATAAAGGCCGTTTGATTATCGTTTCCTTAAAGGGAATATCTTTTAGGGTTTTGCCATAGTAATGGGTGGCGAGGTAATTTTGGAGCTTTTCCTCATAGAGTTCCAGCGCCGTTTTCTTGTGCTCCACCTCAACATCACCCAAATAATCTTCGTTGTCCAGATATCTTGCAAAATCAAAATCCAACTCAGCCACTACAGATCCATCAGGGAAAAGATCAATACCATCTTCTATGCGCAGCTCTTTATACCAGGGAACTAAAGGAAGCCAGCCTTCTCTTTCACCAACACCACTGCCTTGCCCTCTATAATGGGTAGTGGGCAACAAAGCTTCAACATAGAGTTGATTAACACTCCCCATGCTAACATAATGGGCTGGAATATCAGAAATTCGAAGAAGTGTAATCAATAGCGAACAAGTGTCCCATTGATTAGCACGGCGTCTCAGATATGTACCATAGGCACCAAGACGCGAATGTTTATAAGAAATAATATTGTCTAAATCATCCTTATCAAATTGATCAAACTGAATGTTCTCATATACCCAATTGTATATCTTGACAGGATCACGGTCGAGTTCGTCAGCCAATGCGACCAGTTCCGGCGTGAATTGACATTCCATAGTTTCCGCAAGATCAGGATCTGCATCATCCGCGGCAAAAGCCAAGGAAGACAGAAAAAAAACTGCCGTCAAAAGAAATATTATGGATAACAGGCTTGCATTCTTCACGAGTCTTTTCATCTTTGACTCCTATAATGATTTGCAGTCATGAGAAATCTATCTCAGTTGTTGTTCACGGCAAAATCGAGGCACCGTCTTTTACAATTCTGATTTCATCCATACTGCCTTTGCAGTAGTGCCATTTCGAATTAATGTATCGCCGCCCGATATAAAGGCTGCCTGAATCCTCAGAAATCGGTAAATCACTTGTGAGCGATGAATATTGTTCGCCATCTATTCGTATATAAAAGCTTGATCCCGTTCTTTGAAGATCTATCTGATGATACTGTCCGTCGAAAAGAAGAAGGTCCAGACAACGTGTATTCACTGATAGGTTTCCATCTTTAAAAAATAAGACATCATATGTTCTGGAATAATATAATCGCCACCCATTGATTCCCTTTGCTAAAAGAGGGTGGTCAGCTCTTCCGTCATCTTCAAGCTTTACTTTGAGTGAAATTTTGAAGTCTGAATCAGCTAAGGAAAAATCTTGCGAGTCTTTATAATAGACCGAATTATGACCGCTCAGGTAAAGAGGACCATCTATTTTTATAGAAATATCGGTCAGATCACCTCTAAGATATGCCCAAGAGTATAGGCCCTTTGCAATCTGCAAAATACCAGTCGTTTGATCGAATACTTTAGGCGTATAAACACAGGAAGAATACAACACATCATCGACCCACAACCCAAAGTAAGAACCTGTGCGTGAGAGTTTGATCCAGTGAAACTGGCCGTCAAAGAGGTTAATGGGAGGATATGAATTAAAGTATAAAGAAGAAGGAGAATCAAACCAGATCAGACCGGCCTGGCTATTATAAAAAAGTCTCCATCCTTCATTCCCGTGAGCAAGAAAAGGATGATACGGTCTGCCGTCATCTTCCAGCTTAACTTTAAATGAAATGGTGAAATCACGCCCAGCAAGTTTCCATTCATCCCTTTGGGGGACACTTATATAGTCATCTCCGTCAAAATAACCTCCGTCAAATTGTGTCGGCACCAATATCTTTGCTGTCAACATAGCCTCGAGGCAAAGACCCGTCACATATGGATCATTGCTCCAACTGCCGTTTTCTTCCCGATTTGATACAAGGTAATCAACGGCAGCCTGTTTCGCCTCTTGTGAAATTTCCAACCATAGGAGTACAGCGGCGGTATCGATCAGGCCATTACCGAATGATCCGTTTTGATTTTCGGCCTGAGTGTCCAGAATCCATTGATCGTCATATACAGGTGCGTCGTCAACAAAATAGTCGCGCAACACATTATATGCTAACGATGACACATAGATATTCGGCGGTCCTCCAGGTACCCAGCCATATTTATCGATCTCGTTACTTTTAATATAATCTACATTGCGTAATGCTATATAACCGTAATTTTTCCACGGCGTATTGGGGTTCTTAAAATCTACGGCTCTTGAACAGAGAGCCATATCAAGTGCATCGGGGCCAAACCTTTTCTGAATGCCCCAGGAATATAATCCCTCACCCACGCTAAAGGCTTCCGAGATTAAACGATTAACCGATTCGTAAACATTTTGGCCGTATTTGTGAAGCGTCAGAATTTTTCTTGCAAGATAGTCATTGTTGTCGGCATGACGGCCCCTTAGGTAAAAGAGCCCCTTGCGTATGCCCGCGGAATCGTCGCCGGTCAATCTGAGGGCGTTCAAGACTTGACTCGTGTAGAGAAGACGAAGTTCTTCTTTCTCGCCCCAGGATCCTTCCTTATTTTGAGTCATTTCAAGATAGGCCCGTGCCTTCAGGATTGCCTCTCGACTGTCTGCCGCCGCGGCCGGAGGAATCGTTACCGGAACGAGCGTTGAAATCGTACCTTCTATACCTTGCTCGTTTTCAACGGTCACTCCATACCAATATGTAATGCCGGATGCAGTCGTACTGTCGAAGCCCTGCGTCTCTGTTACAGGTGCGGATGTCAAACGCAACTTTTTCGGAGGCGGATAGCCGCCTTCAAGGCTTTCTTCGAGAATGGTGCGGTCAAAGGCACTGACACAGCGATAGAGGTGGTACCCGCGTACCGGCACCGGCATGGCCATCCATGATAAAATAACAAATTCCGATTCAACATCATACACAGCCTCGAGGCCGGCAAGCGATCCGGGCAATTCGCCGAAGAGGTATATCTCGCTTTTCGTCTCCTCTATGTTACCGGCCCTGTCGACAGCAAAAAATTGAAGGCGCCGGCTTTTACTTATGGTGATCCGGACCGGGGCATCGGCGACGATTGTGTTTGCGGCTCCTGCATATGGTGGATATCCGTCAGTCGAGTAATAGACCGTTGCATCTTCCGAGCAGGTAAGCTCTACAATTATAGGTTCTTCAAAATTGCCGCCCGTTATGCTGGCAGTCGTCACGGGAATGGTTGTATCGGCCGTGAAGGAAATATCAATATTGCTCGTATTCCCCACCCAGTCTTCCAAGACGAGGATATAGTGGTATTCATGTCCGTCGACGGGATTTTCGATTAACAATTCAATGGTGTTTTCCGTAACATTCGCAAGGGAGGTAATATCATTATCCAAATCATCATACAATGTAACGGAATACATCCCCGAGGCACTGTCTCCAAAGGTAAGAAGCATCGTGATACTGCCACCCTGCGCAGGCACTAGTGTACCTGTTTCAGGAAAACCACTTAGTATGGCAGGCGCTTCGGAATCCTCTTCCCATACCCTCACCGTTACCTGACTGCCTCCCTCAGCATGAAACCCCGGATTGAGAATAACGGCGCCTCCGGCGGCAAAAGTCACCTGAGCTCCCCCTTGTATGACATAGCCGGGGCCTGCGGTTACTGTATCAAGAGCTACGTACTCAACAACCTGGCCGCCTGGTACCGTCTCATTCTGCAGGATCAGATCATCCACCGCATTGTGCGCATTTACATACTTTAAGGGTATCGCTAAAGTGACGAACATCAGGAAAAAGATTTTTACATATCTCATCGCAGCTCCTCTTGCTTAAAAATGTGCCCGGGACATTGCGCATTCACAAAAAACCCATTTCTGCAAATATTAATTTTCCTGCGTTACGAAGGCTTTCCTGATTGCGATTACTCGTAGTTTCGTTTCTTGAAAGTGAAAAAGCTCCGATAATCAAAACAATCGAAGCGGTTCGGTTACAATGATGCAATCACTTCCAATGAGTAACCGCCTGGTAATTAAGGTACTGAAAAAGTAGGAATCGGTATTGAAGCGGGGAGGAAACAATCTTCGAGAGAAGAAAGGTATAAGTGTCGGATATGTTTTGTGTCTATGTGCTTTAAAATAAGTCGTAACCGATTGTCAAGAATTATTTACACGTTATTTATTTTTAACGCTCCTAAGTACGAAAGCATTAATATTCCCCATGACTCTTAATGCCCTTGACGAAAGAGAGGTGCATCAGATCCACTTACTTCCACTTATATTGCCGGCGCAGCCGGCATAGTGGGCTTCCAGGTAAGTGAAGCGAGAGTTCATTGATTTTCTGTCTACAGACATGAGGGTGTGTCGCGAATCAGCTGTGTTTCGTGTACCATGCCGTCGATGCGAAGCGCCCGTCCCGGCTATGTCTGAGCGCAAGGCGCGAGTGTGCCGGGACAGCTTCGCGGGACGCAGCATGGTCGAAACACAGGTCTGAGCGGGCACACCTTATGCCTGTAATTGGCGCTGTCGCAATAAATGAGCATTGCGACGGCTTCGCTTACTTCCAATTGTATCGCCGGCGCAGCCGGCGGCATGAGGTGCTTTTTACGAGGTCATATCAAATTCGGACTCTTACGGATCCATCAGAAAATGAAATGCAACACAGATCTCTAAATAAGAAGTTCGGCGGTCTTTTCCGGGTCTGCGGATTTTATTTCAAAGGTCCAGGTTTCGGATCCCCATTTAGCCATTGCTGTCACTGTTGCCCCTTTTGGGGCGTCGCTGTAGCGCGCGCAGACCGCTGCACTTTTGTGCAGCGTTTCTGTATCGCATCCAGAGGGGATCAATACTGCCGGCCCCGGAATACCCTGAATCTGGACCAGAACATCGCCGGAGTCTGCGCTTCCCTCGATCGCTTCATTTTCATCCCGGTTTCTGCCTACAATGATTTTGGTTTTATCGCTTAATCTCAAATGACGTCCGATCTTCAGGAGTTTTATATCTCTTACGGAATCGCCGCCATGGGTGAAGAGATCTTTCAGGCGCCGTGCGAAAACAGGATCTGTCAAAAGACAGCCTCCGGCAGGACTCGAATATTCTTTTATTCCGAATTCCCGAGCAAGCTCCATCTGGCGTTTCCTGCCCCTCCCCTGTATATCGGCAAGTGTGAGCCGGTCCACTGTACCTTCTTTCTCGGGTATCGTTTCTTCAAGGAGTTTTGCACTCAAAGGACGGATAATCAGCCCTTCGTATCCGGAAAGTTTTGCAACAATATGAAGAGATTGCCTGGTCTGTGACATTGGCCGCTGGCCAAGGACCTCTCCGGTAAAGACAAAATCCGCCCCTTCTTCGTTCATTCTGTCTCCGGCTTCTTTGAGCATCAGGGCATGGCAGTCAATACAGGGATTCATGTTTCTGCCGTAACCGTACACAGGCGCTTTCAACATCGAAAGGTGAGCTTCGGTAATATCAATCACCCTCAGCGGCAGTTCGATATCTTTTGCGGCTTTCAGCGCGCTGCCGGCGGTAAAAAAAGGTGTTTCGAAGGTAACACCGATTACATCTATATTTTGTTTCCTGATGAGGCTAACGGCCAGAATGCTGTCGAGCCCCCCGGAAAATAGTGAAATTCCTTTTATGTTCAATAACTTACCACTTTAACTTTCCAGTTTTCATTTATCAGATGATGAATTTCGCCATTGAATTCATTGTGAACGAAGTATAGTTCCCCCTTTTGGCTTCTCATTCTCATACCAGGGAAAACAATCTTCCAGCCCTTCTCCGGCGGCGCGATAGTATGGCTGAAGCTGAATTCATCCTCTGTACACGATAAATTCAACACTGCAGCAAGGTTTTTGATTACATCAGTATCCTGTATTTTCCCGTTTACATCGACTACAAGAGTTCCCTTTTTCCTCAGAAGATCGCAAAATTCCGGGGAAATAGAACCGCTGTTCACAAGTATTCTTTTGCCTTCCGCTTCAAAAGAGATATCGGCGGTTACCGCAAGGTCGAATCCATCTTTCGCCATCGTGAAAAGGGGAATTACGTCATCCTTTACCGGCACATATCCCAGTTCACTAATGAGATTGAATGTCATGTTTTTCGGGGTTCCGCTCCCCAGGCAAGGCACCGGGAGGCTCCATGCCGGCTCCTCATGGGCGACAATTCCCCGGCCGTTCATGATCTCTATCACGTTCACCCCATTTACCTTTGCATACTGCCGAACTTCAGGAGGAATAATCTGCTCTTTTTCTTTTACCAGCCTTATACCAATAACCGAAGAACTGCCCGCGGCCGGGTCTCTGCGAGAGAGAATCCAGTCACAATACACCTGCACCTTTGGCATTTCTCCTATCGTCATCACAGTTCCGTTTTTTTGAATAATGAAGGAGCGTAATGCCTCTATCGTTTTATCAAGAATGTCCGAAAGAGATGTCTCACTTCCCCCCGATATGATCCGATGATTCTTCCATCGTGATTCAATGGCTTTTTTCACCGGCAGAGGAAGCAGTCCGTCGAGGTCGATGAGAAACTTGTTGCCGTTTTTCATCTCGGCTACAGGAACGTTGGAACAATCGATTGTCATTTGGCTGGAAGGCGGCAAAGGGACATAGTAATCACCGGAAGTTATTACCTCGCCTTGAAGAAAATCGAATATTGCCGCTAAAACTGGCAACCGTTCCTTGCGAGGCAGGACAAAATCATGATCTTTTTTTCCGGAAATGATTTCGAGAGAAAGGGCCGACTCGGCAACTTCCTGCGCAGCGCCCCTTTTCTCCACAGGCAGAAATATTTTCTGACCCGGATATATCCTGTTCAGATCGGAAATATGCGGATTGAGGGAACGGATTCGTCCAATGTAACGAACTGCTTCTGAAGGAGACACTCCAAACCTCTGAATCAGAACTTTTGAAATACTTTCCCCTTTACGGACTACATGAACGAAGCGATCCGCTTTTTGTGTGCCTGGTTTTTTTGTGTGTTCTGATGATACACTCGCATTGCCTTTTTTCTGATTTTTATCGGACTCATTCTTTTTTATGGGCAGGTGAAGTATCTGTCCGGGAAAAATCAAATTGACATTCTTGATAGCGGGATTTATTTCCTTTATCTTTTCTATTATTCCGGGAATTTCGTCCGCCGGCGGCTTTAATTGGCGCCTTACGATTCCCATGAGCCAATCGCCGCTTTGTACTTCGTAATCCGTAACATCCGTGTATTTTTCGACTTGTTTCGTAAAGGAAAGGTGCACTGTATCTTCAGAAGAAAAGGCGGGCATCGGCACGAAACCCCACGCCGCAAGGAAAATGAAGGACAGCATAAAAATTAACGAAGATCTGGCCATAAAGCATCCTCAAAAAGTATCGATCTGTTCTTCTCGAATCAAAGGTGTTCGGGACTTCGCAAGTCCGTCAAATTTTATTTTCAGTTTCGGCCCGTATGGAGCCAATGGGTCGTTTATACGTGAGACGATGTATAAAGTCAATTGTTTCGTCTCGTTGTATAATGGCAGCCAGATTGAGTATTGAGTATTGCAAAGAAGGTCTATCTGATATAAGAAAACATCAATATTAAAGAGACACAGGGAACCATTTAAAGGGGGAATCACATTGAAACACTCCATTGAAGACCAGAAACTCTTAAAGGAAATTCAAGCCCGGACGGAAAAGAAAATGCGGGAGAATGAAATCTCGGTAATCGAATATTGGAAAGAAAAAGTGGAAAAAATCCAGAAAATGAAACCTGAAGGGATCGCACCATTACTTCTGGAGCTGAAGAAGCTCTCTTCAATGATGGAAAACAGGATTTCAATTTTGAAAAAAGGAAGATCATGAAAAATATCGTCAATTTTTTCTTTGAAGTAGGAATGCTTCAAAAAACACCCCGCACCGGGTTTCAATTTCTGGGGTCGGGCTGCGAATCGGTAGCGGAACATATTCTGAGAACTATTTTCATAGGATATGCGCTTTCCAAATTGGAACCGGAGGTGGAAGAACTGAAAGTATTGAAACTCTGCCTCGTACACGATTTGGCGGAAGCCCGGACGGGCGATATGAATTATGTGAATAAAAAATATGTTAAAGTGGACGAAGAAAAGGCCATAAGGGAACTCGCGGAAACACTTTTTTTCGGTGGCGAGCTTACATCCGCCATGGAAGAGTTTAATAAAAAAGAAACCCGCGAATCTCTTATTGCAAATGATGCCGACCAGCTGGCTTTGATCATTCAGCTGAAAGAATATGGTGATTTGGGAAACAAATACAGTAAAGACTGGATTTCGTTCGCCGTCAAGAGACTTTCCACTGAGACTGCAAAGATACTGGCCCGTCAGATAATCCAGACTGATTCCTCGGAATGGTGGTTCAAGGATAAAAGCGACTGGTGGATTAATGGAAAAAATACTTAGGAGTACCGGGAAATGCTGCATCGCCGACTATATGTTTTAACTATCTTGTTATGTTTCTTTTGTGTGTTTCACAGTTCATGTGCAACTGATCAAACGGCGAAAAAACAGATGGCCGGCGCCCATCTGAAAACGGGAATGGCAAACCTGGAATCCGGGCACTATATCGAAGCTCTTAAGGAATTATTTGAAGCAAGGAACCTCGATCCCGACAACCCTCAAGTGTATTATTATTCAGGAGTTGCCTATTATGGGAGAGGATTGAAAAAGGAGGCGGCTCAGGAGTTTCACAAAGCCTGCACACTTGATCAAAAGTATTCGGAGGCTTACAATTTTCTTGGCCTTATCTGTTTTGAGGAAGAACATTATGATGAAGCAATAGGCAATTTTACGAAAGCCCTTTCCAACGTGTTTTATGAAACACCGGAATTCGCTCTTAACAATCTTGGAAAAGCCTATCTGAAAAAAGGTAACTACGCTATGGCGCTTTCAAGATTCGACGAAGCACTTAAAATAAGACCTAATAAAATCCTGCCGATCATTTATATGAATAAGGGCGCCTTATTTCTTGCAATGAACCGTCCGGCAGAAGCGGTACGCAATCTGGAAAAATCGATTGAGCTGGCTCCCTATATTACTGAATCACATTATTTGCTGGGCTGTGCGCATCTCCTTAACGGGAACAGGACACACGCTGTCAAAGAATTGAAAACCGCCCGGATGCTGGGGCCGCAGTCCGAATTCGGATTGAAGGCAAAGAAAATTCTCGGCGAAAAATAAAACGTGAAGCCTGAAGTCTCTGTGAGCTTTCTCACGAATACGTGATAATCCCGCCTTTGTCATAACGATTCCTTGACAGCTGTGGAAAATTACCTTAAATTGTGCCTGTTTTTATGATCGGAGTTTGTAATTTATGGCGACAAAAAAGCAGAAAAAATCAAAGCAGATTAAGGCAAAAAAACAGAAAAAAACTCGGCGCATTATTGGATTAACAATTATTTCAGCTATTTGCCTTGGTTTTCTCATATTCTTTTTTGTGTCACTGTTTGATTATATATATCCTCCCGCAACTGGAACAACATCGGCAACCGACAAGAATAAAACCAAAGTTGCGCTTTTCTTTTCCGACGATAACGAGCGGTTTCTTGTTCCGGAAATCCGCTATATTCAAAAAAGGGATGAAACAAAAGATCAGGCGGAAGAGATGATAAAGGCCCTCATTGACGGACCCAAAAAAGGTCATGTCCGTACGCTCCCCGAGGGAACTACTTTAATAGGAGTGACATTGGCGAAAAATCAAGTGGCAATTGTAAATTTTAACAAGAATATAAGAGAGTTGCATCCCGGAAGCTGTGCAAGTGAAATAATGACTGTCTATTCGCTTACAAACACCCTCACCCACAATATCCCTTCGATCAAGAGCATTTCCCTTCAAATAGAAGGTAAAAACATAAAAACGCTGAAGGGGCATATCAATACGGAATCCCGATTTGTCATGAAAAGAGATTTGATAGTCAAAGATTCCGTATAAACACTCGCGCCTTAAAATCGAAACATAACGGGAATTTATTTCAAAGAAAGGTTTTTTCATTGGCGGCAGTAAGGCTTACAAATATAAGGAATATCGGTATCGTGGCCCACATAGATGCGGGAAAAACGACGGTAACGGAGCGGATCCTTTTTTACACCGGCATCACACATAAAATAGGTGAAGTTCATTACGGGGAAGCTGTAATGGACTGGATGGAACAGGAAAAGGAACGAGGAATTACGATTACATCAGCCGTTACCACCTGCATGTGGAATAATAATGAAATTCACATAATCGATACACCTGGCCATGTCGATTTCACGATTGAGGTTGAGCGCAGCCTTCGAGTACTTGACGGGGTTGTCGTTGTTTTTGATGCCGTTGCAGGTGTGGAACCGCAATCTGAGACCGTCTGGCGGCAGGCTGATAAATATCATGTTCCTAAAATCGCTTTCATCAATAAAATGGATCGCGCCGGCGCCGATTTCTGGGGTACGATCGCAACTATGAAGACGCGTTTCAGGTCACAGCCGTTAGCGATTCAACTCCCTCTTTTTTCAAAGGACGGAATCTTTGAAGGGGTTATCGATCTTATACAGCAGAAAGTGATAACCTGGGATGAAGCTTCCATGGGACTGATATACACGTACGAGGATATCCCCGATGACAGAAGCGAAGAGGTGGGGCAATATCGTGAAGAATTGATAGAATCGCTCGCCGAGTTTGATGATCATATAGCCGTAAAATATCTGGAAGGCGAGATTGTTGAAACGCAGGATCTGCTGGATGCATTGAAGTCAGCCACTCTGTCTTTGAAAGCGGTTCCTGTTATGTGCGGCTCGGCGCTTCGCAATAAAGGTGTTCAACCGATCATGGATGCGGTGGGTTTATTCCTGCCATCACCGGAAGAGGTCCCCCCCATATCCGGGATCAATCCTGATACCGGAGAAAAAGAGGTGCGGGCGAGCCGGAATAAAGAACCGCTTGCAGCTCTGGCATTCAAGGTGATGATGGATGAGGGAAGGAAAATCACCTATGTTAGAATATATTCAGGTAAAATGAAGGTCGGTGAAGATGTATACAATGCAAGCATACAAAAAAAAGAGCGGGTCGCGAGACTTTTGAAAATGCATGCAAATAAGCGTGAACGGCTTAACGAAGCCGGATCGGGCGATATAATAGGTGTCGTGGGACTTAAAGAAACTACGACAGGCGATACTCTTTGCGATGAAGCACATCCTGTACTTCTTGAAAAAATCGAGTTTTACGAACCCGTTATTTCAAGAGCAATAGAAGCAAAAACACCCGACGATCAATCCAGATTATCACAGGCTTTGGAAAAACTTTCCAATGAAGATCCCACCTTGAAGACGGCATATGATGAGGAAACTGCCCAAACGGTTATTTCCGGGATGGGAGAGTTGCACCTTGAAATAGTCATCGACCGGCTTGTCAGAGAATTCCACACAAATGTAAATGTAGGCAAGCCTCGGGTCGTTTTTCGAGAAACAATCGAAAGTGAAGTTACACAGGAAGAAGTTTTTGATAAAAAACTTGGAGACAAAAAACATTTCGGCCACGTCGTTCTGAATCTATCACCGAATACTCGCGGCGGCGGCATTGAAATAGTGAACGAACTGTCACCCCTCATGATCCCCGAAGATTTCTACGCCGTAATCGAACAGAGCATAAGGGATTCGGCGGCAAGCGGCGGTATCGCCGGGTATCCCGTTCTCGACATCATCATCCGGATAGTGGGCGGCTCCTATCGCGAAGGAGAGTCCTCCGACCTGGGTTATCAGATTGCGGCTTCGACAGCGTTCCGGAAAGGATGCGCACATGCATCGCCTCTCTTGCTTGAACCTATAATGATTGTCGATATTATCACTCCGACTGAATTTATGGGCGAAGTCATCGGCAGCATCAATGTACGAAAAGGTGAAATAATGAACATAAGTCAGAAACCGCCGGTAAGTGAAATTAAAGCGCAGGTTCCTCTCCAGCAGATGTTCGGATATTCGACCGATCTGCGGTCACTGACTCAGGGCAGGGCAACATTCTCAATGCACTTTTCGCGATATGATAAAATCTAGGCAACAGCACTTCCTAATCTTTCAGGTCAAGGGTGCAGTAAACGAGGATTCCTGTAATCGGGCAAGCCGGCAGTTGCCCGCATATTACGTCTTGAATTTTTTCGGCTGCGAAAAGCTGATGATAATAAAAAGAACATGCCACGATTGAATACAGCCACAAAAACCTAAGGTATTGGCTCATTTGCTCCTTTTGAAACATTTGCCCATACTGAGCTGCAAATGGTAACCACAGATTACTGCACCATATTCTTAGATACGATCATCTTTTCCCTTATCCTTTTTTCTTCTCTATTCTTATGAAAGTTAAGGGATTTCAACCCAATAAATCAGATTCTATCTAATTGATTACAAACACAAATACGGTTATTGTGCGTTCAAAAGTGATCATTAAAACAAACCGGATGAATCAAAAAACAGACCGGCTTAAATATTAAAAGCTTTACACCTGTCGGTGGGTGGTTTTCGGTTCCCTCCTTTCCTCCCACCGACACCCCCCTTGAATCTGAAAGGGAGCTGAAAGGTCCCTTCGGTTTATATAGGTTTACGGGTGGTTTTACTTGAAAGTGAAACCACCCTTTTTTTATACACGCACGAAGGTAAAAGAAAACGCAAGTATCATTATCCCCCGAAGTAAAACCGGCTGAATAATGTCGACTCAGCTACACATTGAATCTGAAGAATACAATATCTCCGTCGGATATTTCATACTCCTTCCCCTCGATCCGTATCAGGCCTTTTTCCTTGGCCCTTCCCAGTGATCCGGCCTTTATAAAATCTTCATATTTCAAGGCTTCAGCACGAATGAAGCCCCTTTCCATATCACTGTGTATTTTCCCCGCCGCGGCAGGAACTCGCGTTTTCTTCCGCACGGTCCAGGCCCGAAGCTCGGCCCCCGCCGTCGTATAGAAGGTAATGAGATCAAGAATATCGTAGCCTGTCCGTATGAGTGTGTTGAGGCCCGGTTCCTCGATTCCGAGATCCATCATGAATTCTCTTCTTTCATCAGGGGGAAGTGCGGCAATTTCCGATTCCATATCGCCGCAGATATTTATCACTTTCGAGCCTTCCTGCTGCGCAAAACGGGTCACATTCTCCACATAAGAGTCTTCACTTTTCGAAGACTCTTCACCGGTATTGGCTACATACAGCATCTGCTTTGAGGTCAAAAGCCTAAGATCTTCAATATGTTCTTTCTCCTCTTCAGCCACCGCATGGCGCGCCGGTGTTCCCTTTCCCAGTTCTTTGAAGATTTTTTTTAAAATTTCAATATGTTTTGCGAAAGATCTTTCGCCTGTCTTCACGAGTCGTTCATTTTTTTCTATTCTTCTTTCAATCGTTTCGAGATCCGCCAGAATCAATTCCGCATTTACAATTTCTATATCCCGAACCGGATCTACCGAACCATACACATGCGCGACATCGGAATGCTCGAAACAGCGAACAACATGAACAATCGCATCTACATCCCGTATATGGCCGAGGAACTTATTACCTAATCCTTCCCCCTTGCTCGCACCTTTAACAAGTCCCGCAATATCGACAAATTCAATTGTGGTCGAAGTTACTTTTGGCGGTGCAACAATCCTGGCTATTTGAAAAAGGCGTTCATCCGGAACAGGAACAATACCGACATTGGGTTCAATCGTACAGAAAGGATAATTTGCCACTTGAGCGCCCGCAGCACTCAATGCATTGAAAATGGTTGACTTTCCGACATTTGGAAGACCGATAAGACCGCATTTGAAACCCATGACAGCCTCCGCTTGAATTACAGCCTTTGTATTCGCCTCATACCATATTCGCGAATTATTCGGCCGTAAAAAAAAAGGGGGTGGATTTACTCCCACCCCCTTCAAAATAACTATAATGTTTCTCTTTTAATAAATAGCCTGATAGAGGGCAACTATAGCCGGTGCGGTCACCAGCGAAACGACCGACATCAATTTAATCAGAATATTCATTGCCGGGCCCGACGTATCTTTGAAGGGATCGCCGACAGTATCCCCGATCACACCCGCTTTATGAGCATCTGAGCCTTTGCCACCGAAATTTCCCTGCTCGATGTATTTTTTCGCATTGTCCCAGGCACCGCCCGCATTGGCCATGAGGAGACCTATCACCACACCTGTCAAGGTAGCACCGGCAAGGAATCCTCCCAGCGCATGGGGGCCGATCAATACGCCCACAATAACAGGAGCAAGGACGGCTGAGACACCGGGCAGTATCATACGCTTAAGGGCAGCCGTGGTGGCGATATCGACACACCTGTTCGTGTCGGGAGGCGTTGTTCCTTCCATAATTCCCGGTATTTCCCTGAACTGTCTTCTTATCTCATTTATCATGTCATAGGCTGCATCACCTACTGCCGTCATTGTCAGGGAGGCCATAAGGCAGGGGATTAAACCACCCAGGAATACTCCCGTAATAACGTGTGCTTCCGTAAGATCAAGGGCAAAATTTTCAAAACCCGGGAAACTCTTCACCGTCGCTGTGAATGCAGCGAACATGGCAAGTGCGGTCAGTGCGGCCGAACCGATCGCAAAGCCCTTTCCGATTGCAGCCGTCGTATTGCCCACTGCATCCAGACCGTCTGTAATTTCACGAGTCTGGGGAGGCATGTGCGCCTGCTCCGCAATACCGCCCGCGTTGTCCGCGATGGGACCGTAGCTGTCGACAGACATTGTCATGCCGACTGTTCCGAGCATGCCGACGCCTGCAATCGCGATTCCATAGAGACCCGCAGTGATATAGGAAAGCCAGATTGCAATCGCGATAAAGAACACAGGACCGACCACACTTTCAAGCCCTACAGCGAAGCCGCCGATAATGTTTGTCGCGGCACCGGTTTGCGACGCTTCCGCAATGCGCCTGATGGGACCTCGCGCCGTATAATATTCGGTTATACCGCCTATCAGCATACCAACTACTATTCCAAGGAGAACCGCCCAGAAAGGACCCAGAGCACTTATCATTCCCAACTGCTTGAGGTATTCCTCCGACATTCCGTTTGTCATAATTTTTACTACGAAGAAAGACAGGATAATAAAGAGAACACCTGCGATATACAGAGAATTGCTTAAGGCCGACTGGGGTTTCATATTTTTTAAATAGTTAAAAAGTCCAATTCCTATAACAGATGAGAGCAGTCCTACGATAATGAAGAGCATGGGAAGCATCATCCATTTCATGGACATTCCGGGCATTCCCAACCCCATGGTCGCACCGATGGCGATAGCCGCTACAACCGATCCGCAGTAAGATTCATACAGGTCCGCTCCCATTCCTGCGATATCTCCGACATTATCGCCGACATTATCTGCAGTGACACCTGGATTTCTTGGATCGTCTTCAGGAATACCGGCTTCGACTTTGCCGACCAGATCGGAACCGACATCAGCGGTTTTCGTAAAGATTCCGCCGCCGACACGGGCGAAGAGGGCAATAGATGACGCACCCATGGCAAAACCATTGATAACCGCGGGATCCTTTTCGGCAAAGAAATAAAAGAAAATGCCCAGCCCCAGCAGACCCAGGGAGGCTACGGAAAGACCCATTACCGAGCCGCCGTAAAACGCCACCGTGAGAGCCCGCCCCTGACCGTATGTCTTGGCAGCTTCCGCCGTTCGTGCGTTCGATTGTGTCGCCGCCTGCATGCCGAAAGCTCCCGCAATCAGCGAACCGATGGCACCACAGAGAAACGCGATCGCCGTCATCAGATTGAGTGCTAAGAGGAGCACAAAAAAGACGATTACGATAAATATCGCAATTATCTTATACTCTCTCTTCAGAAACACCATTGCACCGGCATGGATCCTCTCCATTATTTCAACCATCACTTCGTTGCCCGGGGAAAACGACATGACATATTTGTAGATCGCGAACGCCAGAACCAACCCGACGACGCCCCACAACCACGAGTAGTTAACTAGAAATTCCATATTCCTGCTTATACCTCCTCCTCACGTAATTTTTTTGGGATCCTCGCATTAAAGACATTCATTGCAGACTGAGTTCCTGAAGAAATAACAGCCGCCACTGCCTGTGATGCTCTCAGCGCAACGAAAGGGACATATTCCATCTCTTCTTTGGAAAAACGGCTGAGAACAAAGGATTCAACCATTTCTTTGAGATCAGGCCTTCCTATACCCATCCGAACCCGGACGAAGTCAGATCCGCCGAGATGATTGATTATCGACATAAGTCCTTTATGGCCTCCGTCACCGCCGTTTTCCTTGACTCGAAGTTCCTGGAACGGAATATCCATATCATCATGGATAATAATGATATTGCTTCTGTCTATTTTGAAAAATCGCGCAAGCTTCTCAACGGCAACGCCACTCAAATTCATGAAAGTTTGAGGTTTAGCCAAAATAACGGATTCTTCACCGATTTTACCGACGCCATAGAGGGAACTATACCCTCTTTTTCCTACCGGTATTTCCGTTTCCCCGGCCAGGACATCCAGGACAATAAAACCCATATTGTGCCGTGTCAAGGCGTACCTCGATCCGGGATTTCCCAATCCTGCTATAAGCCTCACAAATCCCCCAGGGGAAAACCAATTATTCTTCTTCGCCCGGAGTTTCTTCTGCAGGTCCTTCTTCGACTCCGGCTTCGGCTTCTTCCTCAACCGGCAATGCCGATCTTGTTTTTGCAACCGTAACCAGCGCCACATCCTCTCCGTCGAGAACAGTGATTTCTCTTCCCAGAGAAATATCACCCACTTTAATAGTATCTCCGATATTAAGGCCGCTCACATCCAGTTCGATCATTTCCGGCAGTATGCCCGGCAGGCCGGAAACTTTTACTTCGCGCTTCAGAATCTGAAGCTCGCCGCCGGATTCAACCCCTACAGGATCTCCCTTCAGCGACACTGAAAGATCCAGTGTTATCTCGCGATCCATTTTTATTTCATAAAAATCCGCATGAAGGATACTCCGTTTAACCGTATCGATTTGCAGATCTTTGATGATTGAGAGCCTGCCATCTGCCCCGTTATCATTTATCTTCAGCTTGACGAAAGTTCCTTCAGGCCTGTCACCGCCTAATGATTTGATTAACTCCGAGGTATCGAATGCAAGTTTTACGGGCTCCATATTGAAGCCGTAGAATACTGCAGGTGCATATCCCTGGGCTCTCAGTTTCCGGGCGGCCTCTTTCCCCGATTTTTCTCTTGTCTCGGCCTTGATAGTTATTGTCTTCATAGTATCTCCTCACCCGATAAGACGGGATATGTATATATATGCATACCTAAAAGCATGAGGGATTTATAAGAAGAGCGAACTGATGGATTCATTATAATAAATCCTCTTTATTGCTTCGCTGATCAATCCCGAAATGGTAAGGACCTTAATTCTGTCACAGGCCCTTGCCTTTTCATGAAGAGGTATTGTGTCCGTTACGATTACTTCCTTTATATTTGACGACTCAATGCGGTCAATTGCGGGTCCTGATAAAACAGGATGCGTACAGCAGGCAATAACCTCAAGTGCTCCCGCCTCCAGAAGAGCATGCGCCGCCTGAACCATTGTTCCTGCAGTATCAATCATATCATCCAGAATTATCGCTCTTTTACCCTTTACATCTCCTATTATGTTCATCACTTCTGATTCATTCGGGACATCTCTTCTTTTATCCACGATCGCAAGGGCCGCTCCGAAACTTTTCGCAAACGCACGGGCCCGAACCACACCACCTGTATCAGGAGATACGACAACCGGATTATTATTGAAGTTGCTTTTCAAATACTCGAGAAGAATGGTTTGAGCATAAAGATTATCAACAGGAACATTGAAGAACCCCTGAATCTGTCCGGCGTG
>Ga0172382_10004208_pt1 | contig 22188 bp, 16 predicted proteins | sample Leawel138RmetaG_FD_122245 | JGI IMG/M metagenome (GOLD analysis project Ga0172382, IMG submission 122245) | Leachate microbial communities from a municipal landfill in Southern Ontario, Canada - Leachate well 138R metaG | ecosystem: Engineered > Solid waste > Landfill > Unclassified | place... | reverse complement strand
GCTGCTTGATGACAAAATCGCTCATGAAAGTCCTCACCCACAAGGTGAGAGCCATTTTACAGGCAAGTCGTTGATATTGAAAGCGATTTCACCTAAATACAACAATGAGATCACGGATTCAGGTAAGAGAAAGTCAAGGGTCACCCATTGCTGCTTGAAGAACCTCGCCACACTGCCTTGACGGCCCCCGGAACCCGCTTTGGCTGTTTTCACTTTTGGATGCTTTATGCTGCCCCCTGTTCCTGCCTAAAAGAAAAAGAAAGACAAGAGAAGACAAGAGAAGACAAAAAGAAGACAAAGGACACCCACATGTTGACGGCGCTCACATCTTGACGGCGTGCCGTTGAAAAAGAAAATGGCCGCATGGTGCGCACGAAGGAAACGAAGGCTCCCATGAAAGAGGTGGGCCAGGCTGCCGTGTTTGCCAAGCGGGTCGAACTCGTGGCGCAAAGGCTGGAAGTGGATCCGGAATGCGGACTGGATGGCAACGAGGTGGTCGAGCGCCGAAACCGCCATGGCCCCAACCAGTTGCGTGCCCACGCCAGGCCAAGTGCCCTTGTCATTCTGGCGCATCAGTTCACGGGCGTGATCGTCTGGCTCCTGGCGTTTGCCGCGGGGCTGTCCTTTTACTTTCATGACGTGCCCGAAGGCATTGCGATTGTCGTCGTCCTGGCGATCAACGCCGTGATCGGCTTTGTCACCGAACTGCGCGCCGCGCGCGCCATGGAGGCGCTGCTGAACATCGCCACCGTCACGACGCGTGTCCGGCGCGGCGGGAAGGAGATGCGTATCGACGCGCATGACCTGGTGCCGGGCGACATCGTCCTGCTGGAGGCAGGGACCATGGTGACCGCCGATTTGCGGCTGGTCCAGGCGTCGAACCTGCAATGTGACGAATCCGTGCTGACCGGCGAATCCGTGCCCGTGGCCAAGCAGACCGATGCGGTCGCGGCCGATGCGGCGATCGGAGACCGAACCTGCATGGCCTTCAAGGGTACCGCCATCACCCAGGGGTCCGGTGAAGGCATGGTGACCGCCACCGGAATGGAAACCGAACTGGGCCACATCAGCCATTTGGTCCAGACCGCCGAATCCTCGGCCTCGCCGCTGGAAGAGCGTCTTGACCGGCTGGGGCACCGGCTGGTCTGGCTGACGCTGGCGATAGCCGCAATGGTGATCGGCGCAGGCCTTGTGCGGGGCCACGAGATGGTCACGATGATTCAGACCGGCGTGGCGCTGGCCGTTGCGGCAGTGCCGGAAGGACTGCCGGTGGTGGCCACGCTGAGCCTGGCGCGCGGCATGTGGCGCATGGCCGCGCGCAACGCCATCATCTCAAGGCTGTCGTCGGTGGAAACCCTGGGTGCGACCACGGTCATCCTCACCGACAAGACCGGCACGCTGACCGAAAACCGCATGGCGGTTGTGCGCCTGCTTGGCGCCGGCACAACGGTGAACCTGACGCAACGCGACGACGCCGTGCGGTTCGAAAGCGGCGGGCGCATGGTCGACCCCGGACAGGACGCACGCCTGGCCGCATTGCTGCGCATCGGGGCGCTTTGCAACGGTGCGTCGCTGGCTCGGGGGGACGAGGCCTCGTCAGGCGATCCGATGGAGCTGGCGCTGCTGCGCATTGCCAAGCAGGCCGGACAGGGGCGAGATGCACTGCTGTCCAGGTACGAAAAAGTCAGTGAGCACGCCTTTGACCAGGACACCAAGATGATGGCAAGCGTGCATCGTGACGGCGACGGGTTCTTGTACGCGGTCAAGGGCGCCCCCGAGGCGGTGATCGATGCATGCACCGGTGTTCTTGGCCCCGACGGCAACGTTCAGGACCTGGACGCTGCCGCACGCGCCGACTGGCTGGAGCGCAGCGGGGCTGCAGCCAGCGACGGGCTGCGCCTGCTGGCCATGGCGATGAAGCAGGCAGATCACGACGATGCAGCGCCCTATGAGAAGCTGACGCTGGTCGGGATGGTCTGCCTGCGCGATCCCCTGCGCAGCGATGTCGCCAGCGCCATCGCCGCCGCCCGCGCCGCAGGCGTGCGCGTGGTGATGATGACGGGCGATCATGCCGACACCGCCACCGCCATCGCAAGCCAGGCCGGGCTGGGTGCGCGGGGCGGCGAGCTGACAGTGATCGCGGGCGACGAGCTGACCGGTCTCGATCCTGAAACGACCGACGGGCCCCTGCGGAACCGCATCCTTGCCGCTGACGTCTTTGCCCGCGTCGCGCCCGAGACCAAGCTGAACCTTGCGACGCTTTATCAGAACAGCGGCCACGTCGTGGCGATGACCGGTGACGGCGTGAACGATGCGCCCGCGCTGAAAAAGGCCGACATCGGCATCGCGATGGGGCTGCGCGGCACCGAGGTCGCGCGCGAAGCGGCAGACATGGTGCTGATGGACGATTCCTTTGGCACGATCATCGCCGCCATGCGCCAGGGCCGCGTGATCTTCGACAACATTCGCAAATTCGTCATCTACCTGATGTCGTGCAATGTCAGCGAAGTCCTGATCGTCGGCCTGGCCGTCGGCGTGGGCCTGCCAATGCCCTTGCTGCCGCTGCAAATCCTGTTCCTGAACCTTGTGACGGACGTATTCCCCGCCTTTGCCCTGGGGTTTGGCGCGGGCGATGATGCCGTCATGCGCCAACCCCCGCGCGACCCGGCCGAGCCGATCATCGACCGCAGCCGCTGGGTGACCATCGGCGTTCTGGGCGGCGCGATCACCGTGGCAACGCTCGTTGCCTTCTGGCTGGCGCTTCATGCGTTGATGCTGGACGTCGCGCCCGCTGTCACGGTGGCCTTCCTGACGCTGGCGCTGGCGCAGTTGTGGAACGTATTCAACATGCGGGCCCCGGACGGGCGGGTTTTCGTGAACGAGGTGACACGCAATCCCTGGGTCTGGGGGGCCATCGCACTGTGTCTTGGCCTGATCGCGGCGGCGCTTTGGCTGCCGGGCCTGTCGGATATCCTGAAACTGCCCGATCCCGGCAGAACCGGATTGTTGCTGGCTGCGGGTGCAAGCTTTGGCCCGCTGATGATCGGACAGGTCTTTCTCTTTTTTCTGAGGCCGACCCGTCAGAAGACATTGCTGGCTACAGCCACGATCAGGCCGTAAACCAAAAAAGACCAGCACGGACAGTGTCAATGCCTTGAAGCTGCCGCAGGCAGCAGTCAACTGCGTCCATTGCACATCGAATGCTACGCCGACTGTCGAACTTCAGTTTAGTCCCGCAAGATAAAATCCCCGGACACCGCAACACTTGACGACAAAGACGCCGATCTGGCTCACTCGCAGTCCGAGCACTGCGGTATGGCAGCGATGATCTCAAGTCGAGGTTTTGGAAATGACGTGCCCGGACTGATCATCATCACCTTCTTTTGCCTCGTTGCGGCTGCGCTTTCATTCAGCTCGGTTTCAGCGTACGGCCTTGACAATGCGTTCGGCGTCGCCGCTGGATCGGTGGCCGTCATCGCCATGAGCCAATGCCTGATCTTGGCCGCCCGGCCGCGACTTCTAGAGCCGCTTTTCGGCGGGCTCGACCACATGTATCGCGCGCACAAGTGGCTGGGGATCACGGCCCTCGGCCTGATGTTGGCGCATGACCAGTTTGAGCCCGATTTCGAGCACTGGGTGCGGGAAACCGGAATCGGTGACTTTTCCAAAGACCTCGGGGAGGTTGTGCTCTACGGCCTGATCACACTGATTCTGTTAAGTTGGATCAAGCGCATACCCGTGATCGGCTGGGAGGTCCCCTACCAGCTCTGGTGGTTTACCCACCGCCTCACGGGATCTTTCTTTGCGCTCGTTGTCATACACCAGATGCTGGTCGATACGCCGTATGCCTGGAACGACCCGCTGGCCGTCTATCTGAACGTGTTCTGCGCCTTGGGGTTGGGCAGCTATCTGTTCATTCAACTGCTGGCCCGGCGGTTTCGGCGGCGCGCCTACCGGGTCGAGTCAATGGAGCGGCAGGCAGGGGTGACAGATCTCACGCTGACGCCCCTGGGGCGGCCCATGCGTTGGCGACCAGGTCAGTTCGCCTTTCTGAACGTGCCGGGATTCGGTCTGGGTGAAGCACACCCCTTCAGCATCACCGAGCCGCCGCATCCGACCGACCGCGTTCGCTTTGCCATCAAGCCGCTGGGCGACTGGACACGGCGTCTCCCCAAAAGACTCTCGCCAGGTGCCACCGTCGAGGTGGAGGGTCCATACGGTCATTTTAATTTCCGCAAGGGCGGGCCCAAGCAAATCTGGATCGCTGGCGGCGTCGGCATCACTCCCTTTCTCGCCTGGGCTCAAAGTCTTGCCGCAGAAGAGCAGCGCTCAATTTACCTGATCTATAGCGTTCGCCGCGAGCAAGACGCTATCGGCCTTGATGTCCTGAATGAGGTAGCAAAGACAGTACCAGCGTTCTCTTTCGACCTCGTCGTCAGCAGCCAAGAAGGCCGGCTGACGGCGGACGGCCTCGTCGGCCGGGCACCGTTCAGCCCGAAAGACGCCGACTTGTTTTTCTGCGGACCGTCAAATCTGCGTCGGGCTATCTTGCGTGGACTCAAAGCCCGCGGACTGGCGCCGAAGCGCGTGCGCTTCGAATACTTCGAGTTCCGATAAGGATCTATCCGTAAATAACATTAATCTCCAGGGGCACCTTGCGAAAGGCGATGATGGCTGCCGCCAGATGATTGAGGGCCATGAAGCTGCGCTCAAGCTTCTCGTCGCGCACCAGCAGCTTGCAAAAGCGGTTGAACCAGCCGTGCGATGCTTCACTGGTTTGCTTGTTGGGGTACATGTACCACTGCCACATGCTGGAGCACGAAGACAACGGCATGATGGGACAATTCACCGTCACTTGTGTCGGGAGGGTACAAGAAGGCATGATCCCCTTTTGAAAGGGCCTGCTGCCCTGCCCCGGACGTTCCGGTCGCCTGCTCCCGCCTTTTTGGACGCGCCACCATGATCCTTCCCTGCTCGGCCCCGGTCCGGCTGGCTGCCATCTCATGGTGCCACTGCGTCTCTCGCTGCCGCCGCCGCGCCCATCGCCCGGCAACAGCTGTCCAGACAACTGGGTCCACTCCTGCGTTCATCTGTGGCGCCCAACAGAAAACAAAATTTGAATTTAATTGTGCTGAAAGCAAATACCCATGGAAAATACAATACTGGTCCCTGTTGATGGCTCCGATTGCGCAAGAAGAGCTCTGAGTTTTGCTGTTCATATCGCAAAAGCACTTCAAGCACAAATCATAGTCTTGAATATCCAGCCGAGTTTAAACACACGCAATGTCAAAAGATTCATAAGCCAAGAAGAATTGCGCGAATATCAAGAACAAGAAGCGCAAGAAGCAATTGACAAAATGCTGGACATTGTTCAGGATCAAGGCTTGAAATTCGTGACCAAATTCAGGACCGGACTGCCTGGCGTAGAAATTTGCAAGGAAGCTGAAGAAGAGCAGGTAACGATGATCGTCATGGGCACAAGAGGCCTGGGTGCGTTCAAGAGAAATATACTGGGCAGCGTCAGCTACAGTGTGCTGCATCAATCGGCGGTTCCAGTGACCGTGGTACCGTAATGAAAAAGCATTTTGGAAATCTGCCTGCGTGCACAGCCTCACGCCGAAATCAGATAACAGCAGCCGCCAATAGAGCTGATAGAGGACACCCACTTTTTGGCGGCCCTTGCCAAACTGCCCTGAACGCTCTGGCCATCGCTTGTGCAGGAAACACGTGTCAAGCCACAAACATTTCAGACGCTTGCAGCTCACCGGAGATCACAATGCGTATGGGCCTGATCGCCATAGGCGTCATCCTGCTCGTGGGCGGCATCTGGATCGTGCTCGGCAACGCCAGCTACGAGAGCTCCGATGCCGTGCTCGAGATCGGCTCGGCCACCTTGAAGGCGAAGTCTGAAAAGATGATCCCGCAATGGATTGGCATCGCCAGCATAGTGGTTGGCACGCTGCTCGCGGTTGCCGGGCTCTTCAGCGGCGACAGGCGCAGATAAGAGAAGCGTGCGGCACCCGCCGGTGCCGTGACTGTTGCGACCTGTTCAAGGAACCCCGGGCAAGGGCCAGGGTCGCTCTGGCTCGGACCGCATCCGTCAGGCTGGTGCTGCGGGTCCGCGCCACGCTGGCGGCCGATCCCATTTGCTCGTGCAGCTCTTTCGCCTCAGGGGCGCAGCAGTTCAGCTCAGATGCGCGTTGATCATCCAGGGCGCGCAGCAGGTCACGGAAAATCGAGCCGACCGGCGGCCCGCATGAATTTTTGCTGAAAGCCCTGCTTGTCGACTGCGTCTGCTAATCTATCACGTAGATGGTGCTGGACGCTGACGCCGGATTCCTCCCGCCTTCGTCAGCATCCATCGTCTGAGCATTCCAAAGGAGCGTGCCATGTCCAAGAACAGTTTTGAAACCCGCGACCAGCTCGTTGTCGATGACACCACTTACACGATTTATCGCCTTGATGGCGTTGAAGGAAGCGCGCATCTGCCGTTCAGCCTGAAAGTTCTGCTTGAAAACCTGCTGCGCAACGAAGACGGGGAACGGGTCACCGCAGAGCAGATCAACGCGCTGGCCCAATGGCAGCCCAAGGTTGAATCAGACCAGGAAATCCAGTTCACGCCGGCGCGCGTGCTGATGCAGGACTTCACCGGCGTGCCGTCCGTGGTTGACCTGGTCGCCATGCGCAACGCCATGGCCGACCTGGGCGGAGACCCCCGGCGCATCAACCCGCAGATTCCGTCTGACCTGGTCATCGACCACTCGGTCATTGTCGATGCCTTTGGCCGACCCGATGCTTTTTTCATCAATGCCAAGTTCGAATTCGAGCGCAATGCCGAGCGCTATCAGCTGCTGCGCTGGGCCGGCCAGGCGTTCAATGATTTCAAGGTGGTGCCGCCCGATACCGGCATCTGCCACCAGGTCAACCTGGAGTATCTGGCGCGCACCGTATTCACGCGTGAAACAGACGACGGCCTGCTGGCCTATCCGGACACCCTGGTGGGAACGGATTCGCACACACCCATGGTCAACGGCCTGGGCGTGCTCGGCTGGGGCGTGGGCGGCATCGAGGCCGAAGCGGCCATTCTGGGCCAGCCCATCAGCATGCTGATGCCGCAGGTGGTGGGCTTCAAGCTCAGCGGTGAACTGCCCGCCGGGACTACGGCCACGGACCTGGTGCTGACCGTTGCCGAGCTGCTCAGGCGCACCGGCGTGGTTGGCAAATTCGTCGAGTTCTTCGGCCCGGGCGTGGCCAACGTGCCGCTGGCCAACCGTGCCACCCTGGGCAACATGAGCCCGGAGTATGGATCAACCTGCGCCATTTTCCCGATCGACGACGAGACCCTGTCGTACCTGCGCCTGACCGGGCGCGAGGAGCACCAGATCAAGCTGGTCGAGACCTATGCCAAAGCGCAGGGCATGTGGCACGACCCCGACCACGAGTCCGAGTATTCGCAGGTGGTCGAGCTGGACCTGGGCACGGTCGAGCCATCGCTGGCCGGGCCCAAGCGCCCGCAGGACCGGGTGCCCCTGCACATTGCGCCCAACGCGGTCTCTGCCCTGCTTTCCGGCGAAACGCAGACCAAGGCGGTCCGCGGAAGTCTTGATGCGGCTTCTGCCGCATCGTTTCCGGCCAGCGATCCGTTCACGGCCCGCCATGACCTTCCCAGCGATCAGCCGCGCACGCTGTCTGGTGACAAGGTCCCCTGGCACTCGACGCCAGTGGCGGTCACGCTCGGTGATGGCCGCAGCTTCGAGCTCGACAACGGCTCGGTCGTCATCGCCGCCATCACCTCATGCACCAACACGTCGAATCCGGCGGTCATGTTTGGCGCCGCGCTGCTGGCCAAGAAGGCGGTCGAGAAGGGATTGGCCAGCAAGCCCTGGGTCAAGACGTCGCTGGCGCCAGGGTCCCGAGTGGTTTCCGACTACATCGAGCGTGCCGGCCTCACGCCGTATCTGGAAAAGCTCGGCTTTCACCTGGTCGGCTACGGCTGCACCACCTGCATCGGCAATTCCGGGCCGCTGGCGCCAGAAATCAGCCAGGCCATCCAGGACAAGGATCTGACCGTCTGTTCGGTGCTGTCGGGCAACCGAAATTTTGAAGGCCGCATTCACGCCGAGACGAAGATGAACTTCCTGGCCTCGCCGCCGCTGGTCGTGGCTTATGCGCTGGCCGGGAGCCTGCATGTCAACCTGACGCGCGACCCGCTGGGCACCGGCAGCGACGGCAACCCGGTCTATCTGAAGGACATCTGGCCCTCGTCGAAGGAGATCGAGACTGCCATCAGGGAAAACCTCAAGGCCGACATGTTCACCGACGGCTACTCCGACCTGTATGCCGGCGACGAGCGCTGGCAGGGCATGGATATTTCCAAGGGCGACACCTTTGAATGGCAGCCCGGTTCGACTTACGTGCGCAAGCCGCCATTCTTTGACGGCATGACGCGCGAGCCCGAGCCGCTGACCGACATCAAGGGCGCGCGCGTGCTCGCCAAGCTGGGTGATTCGGTCACCACCGACCACATCAGCCCGGCCGGCGCGATCGCGCCCGATTCACCGGCCGGTCAATATCTGATCGACCACGGCATTGAGCGCAAGAATTTCAACTCCTACGGCGCGCGCCGCGGCAACCACGAAGTGATGATTCGCGGCACCTTTGCCAACGTTCGCCTGCGCAACCAGCTGGCACCGGGCACCGAAGGCGGCTTGACCCGCGACTTCACCCAAAACGACGCACCGGTCACGACCATGTACGACGCTTCGGTCAACTACATTGCCAACAACATCCCGCTGGTGCTTCTGGTCGGCAAGGAATACGGCTCGGGTTCGTCGCGCGACTGGGCCGCCAAGGGCACCCTGCTGCTGGGCGTACGCGCGGTCATTGCCGAATCCTACGAGCGCATCCACCGCTCCAACCTGATCGGCATGGGCGTGCTGCCGCTGCAGTATATGGCCGGCGAGAACGCCGAGTCGCTTGGCCTCAGCGGTGAAGAAACCTTCAGCATCACCGGCCTGGACGGTCAGAAGAATCCGCCCACGACGGTGACCGTTGAAGCGCGCGATGGCGATGGAAAGGTTCGCAGCTTCAAGGCGGCCGTGCGCATCGACACGCCGGCCGAAGCCGACTATTACCGCCACGGTGGAATCTTGAAGTACATGGTGCGCGAGCTCTTGTAAGCGCCGCGAACGCAACAGGCCGGGCCTGATCCCGGCAGGAGAAAGCATCATGAGCCACACCGTCGAGATACTCATGACCGAGTTCGTCACCCACGACGTCAAGCGCTTTATTCTGACCCGGCCCGACGGGCTCGACTACCAGCCCGGCCAGGGCGTGGAGCTGGCGGTTGACGAGCCCGACTGGCGCGACAAGGGCCGCCCGTTCACGCCCACCAGCCTCAAGGGCGACGGCGTGCTCGAGTTCACCATCAAGGGCTACCCCGACCACCGGGGCGTAACGCAGAAGCTGCACTCGCTTGCTGCTGGCGCAAAGCTCTTGATGTCGGACTCCTTTGGCGTGCTGACCTACCAGGGCCCGGGCTGGTTCATTGCCGGCGGCGCCGGCATCACCCCGATGATGGCCATGCTCAGGCACCTGGCCGCCGAGAACAAACTCGACGGCCACGGCCTGATCTTTGCCAACCGCACGCCCGATGACATCATCGGCGAAAAGGAGTTTCGCCACTACCTGGGCGACAGGTGCACCTTTCTGTGCGATGACGTCAAAGGCATGCCGTATCCGGAAGGCCGGATCGATTGCGATTTTCTCAGCGAACATATCGACGACTTCGATCAGCACTTCTATACCTGCGGCCCGCCGAAATTCGACCAGGCCGTGTAGGGCGCGCTCAGGGAGCTTGGTGCCGAGCCCGATCGGCTGGTGTTCGAAAAATAAGCGCAGCCGGCAAAAACGGCGCCGCAGCTCAGAGCCAACCCCTCGCCTCGTCTTCCCGGCCGAGCAGCCGGGAACCTGCCTGTTATCAGCCCTTGACCAGGCCGCCGTCGACGATCAGGTTCTGGCCGGTGACGGCGCGCGCCCACGGCGAGGCAAAGAACAGCACGGCGTCGGCAAATTCGGCCGGCGTGGTCACGCGCCTCAGCGGCGTGTTTTCGGCAATCATGTCGAACACCGCCTCGGGCGTGGCGGCGCTGGCGTCGGTGGTGCGTAGCAGGCCGCCGGAAACCATGTTGACCGTGATGCCCTCAGGCCCCAGGTCGGCTGAAAGGGTTCTGGTCAGCGACAGCAGCGCGGCCTTGGCCGCGGTGTAGTCGTGGTAGGGCACGACCGGAAACTGGAACAGGTTGCTGCCGATATTGATGATGCGCCCGAAGCTTTGCTCTTTCATTGCCGGGAGCGCAGTCTGAACGGTATTGAGCGTGCCGCGCACGCTGCCTTCCAGCTGCGCGGCCATTGCCTCCCAGCTGATGTCCGCAGCCTTGGGGCGCTCGTCACCGTTGAATGAAAAGTCGGGCAGGGCGCTGTTGACCAGGGTCGAGACCGGCTTGCCAAACTCGCCCCGCGCGAGGTCGAACATGGCCTTGACCTGGGTGGCGTTGGTAACGTCTGCCTGAATTGCGAAGGCGCGCTCCGGGCCCAGCTCTTCAATGACGCGCTCGGCGGCCTCCTTGCTGCGCCGATAATTGATGACCACATCCGCGCCGGCGCCGTGAAACGCCCGCGCAATCGCCTCGCCCAGGCCGCGCCCGGCTCCGGTTACCAACACCAGTTGATCATTGATTTTCATGCCGTCGTTCCTGTCAAATTCCGAAGTTTCAGGAAGCGCCCATGATACTCGTCAGCCCGATCTCCAACATAAGGCAACATAAGAAGAACATAAGAGACATCCGCTTCTTGAAGGAACGTCGCTCCACTGCTCCTGCGATCTGTGCATGACTATGTCTCTCGGGTGTTCTCTGGAAGGCTGCCTCATGATCGCCCGCGCTCCGTTCCTGTCAGCTTGACTGTCACACCCTGCCGCTGCCTGCGTGCGTCGCACCTGCCTGTGCAGCGTGGATGCGGTGAGTAGCAAGAGCCTCGAGCACCGCCGTGGCTGGATCGCCCGGTGCATCAAGGAGCTGGCAAGGTAAAAAATATCCACTTCCCGAAGCCCGTGTCGTTCAGTCGAACGATGAAGACCGGCCTCTGGGTACGCTTCGGAGCCTTCTCCGGCCCGCCTTGACGTGTGCATCATTGGCATACGAGCAAGAGAGATTCCTGGCGGCGCTGGATTTTCTGCTTCAAAGCTGCTGATGAGATTGGGCACGCAATCCAGGTGACTCATGGGATACTCATGCGTTGACTGGCGCGGCATGCAGCGCGCCACCACAAGAGGTTGAGAAAAATCCATCATGCCCGCTTTGACCGTCAGAATGCGCCCACTTTGCGTTGCACGTGCGCATCATGGCGCCAGCCGTACCTGCGCTTTGCGCTTGCAGGACGCAGGCACTGCCGGAGCCGCGGCACCCAGCCTTGATCAGACAATTCCTGACGATTCTCTCGGACCCGATCAATCCATTCTCAACCTCTTGAGGGGAGACACGGCATGACGGACATGCACAAGACCGACGAAACCGACCTCGATGCCATCCACGCAGCATTTGCGGCGCATCCGCGCACGGGCTTTTTGCGCCCGGCCGAAAGGGCCCGGGCGGGCCACGACGGCCCGCTGCCCATAGGCTGCGGCCAGACCAGCTCGCAGCCGTACACCGTAGACGCCATGCTGCGCCTGCTGGACGTGGGGCCGGGCATGCGCGTGCTTGACGTGGGCGCCGGCTCGGGCTGGACCACGGCCCTGCTGGCGCACCTGGTCGGCCCTGCCGGCGAAGTGCGGGGCGTGGAGCTGGAGCCCGAGCTGGTGCGCTTTGGCAGCGCCAACCTGGCGGCGACGAACCAGGACTGGGCCAGCATCGTGCCGGCCGAGCCGGGTGTTCTTGGCCTGCCCGGTGCCGCGCCGTTCGACCGCATCCTGGTCTCGGCCGAGGCCGACGAACTGCCGCAGGCGCTGGTCGAGCAACTGGCGGACGGCGGCCTGATGGTGATTCCGGTCGCGGGTGTCATGCTGCGCGTGCGGCGCCGTGCTGACAAAATCGAGCGCAGCAAGCACGGTTATTACTCGTTCGTGCCGCTGCGCCAAGGCTGACGGATTCGGTGCCTGCCCGCTGAAACAAATGGCAAGAGTCGCCAACCTGCTGGGCCGGCCACACACCACGCTGCGGCGTCACGCAGCCAGCAGGTCCCGGGCGCCCGCCCACAACCGACGGACCGTCTCCGCGGCGGGTTCGGCCCGTGCCAGTGCCGAGGACTCGCCGCCCAGCGCGTACATGGCATGCATGTCGTTTGCGGCACGCGCCGCACCCGACATGGCCGCCGTCAGGTTGCGCTGCACGGGGTACGGTGCGGGCGCTGGCGCGTCGGGCGCCAGCGTGGCGCGCACGTAATCGTTCATCAGTGCACGCGCCGCGCGGCCGCTGAATGCGCGCGTGATGACGGTATCCTCGGGCAGCGTTGTCGCCAGCGCTTCTTTCCATGCCGCAGGTATTTGCGACTCGTGGCAGCGCAAGAACACGCTGCCCAGCGACACCGCACTGGCGCCCAGGATCAGCGCCGCCGCGATGCCACGGCCATCGGCAATGCCACCGCTGGCAACAATGGGGATGGCCACCCGGTCGCTGATGGCCGGCAAGAGGCTGAACAGGCCGGCCATCTGCCGCTTGGCGGCATCGGCGTCGAAGCTGCCGCGGTGGCCTCCGGCGCCCGCGCCCTGGACGATGAGCACGTCGGCCCCCGCCTGCTCGGCGTCAAGAGCCTCGCGCACAGTGGTCACGGTGGCAAACCAGGTGATACCTTGCGCGTGCAGCTGCGCTACAAACGAAGGCGGGAAAAGCCCCATGACCGAGGAAATCACCGGCGGCTTTGCGGCCAGCATGGCCTCGCATTGGGCGCCAAAATCCGGAAGCGGGCGGTCTGCTGCATCGGCGTCGGGCTGGGGCCCAAAGCGCGCGACGAACTTGCGCAGCGCTGCCTCGTGCGCCGCATCGCGCCGCGGTGCGGGGTCCGGAACCCAGGTGTTGATCTGGAACGGCCCGCTGCTGCCAGCGCGAAACGCGGCGGCCCAGTCCGCAATCTGCCCAGGCGAAAGACTCAGCGCCCCGCATCCGCCCATGCCGCCGGCGTTGGCGACGGCAATCGCAAGCTCGGCGGGCGACGCACCGCCCATGGGGGCCATGAGGATGGGGACCTGAAGGTCAAAACGGTCGCAAAACGCTTGCGCACGTGACAAAGCGGGGTGCATGGGATGTTTTCTTGGTGTCAAAGACTCGGCCAAGCCCAAGGCAAATGGCCATCGCCACACAGGGACGTACTGGGGCTCATGATAGCGCTGCCTGCTTGCCCACCCTGCGGCCTGGCCTCACGTGCTTGGTGGCGCGGACCCTCAGCGGCCCCTTGCGGATTCGTCCCGGCGCGCGGCATGTGCCGATGTCAGAGGCCAACCTCCCGCGCCATGTGGTGCGTGCGGACTCGGAGCGCAAGACAGCGAGACGGCAGGTTAGGCCAGCGCGGGTTCGCGCTGGGCGTGGCCCCGGGCGCGGCGGATCTGCCAGGCGGCCAGGAGGACAAGCAGCAGGTACGCGGGCAACAGCATCCAGTTCTTGCTCGGGCGCGGCTCGGGTATCTCGGCGCGCACGATGACGGTGCCCTGTTCCACGCCCAGCTTGTCTGCCGCGCTCCCGAACTTGACGGCGATGACCTGCAGGCCATCGTCGCCGGCAAGCACGCGCAGGCCGGCGCTCTCCAGCCGCTCGCGCGCCGGGCCGGCGGCGCCAAGCGGCAGCAGCACGCCTTTTGAAATCTGCCTGCCGTAGAGGTCCTCGCCTTCTATCCATACGCGTAAGCTGTCCCCGGGCGGCGTGTTCTCGATGACGCCGGCCAGTTGCGCAGTCGGCACGGCCATGTAGGGTGGCGCGATCTTGTCCATCCAGTAACCGGGCCGGAACAGCGAGAAGGTGAGCAGCAGCAGCAGCGCCGTTTCCCACCAGCGGTTGCGAGTCATGAACCAGCCCTGCGTCGCCGCGACGAACACCAGGTTGGCCACGGTGGCGCTGACGACAGTGACGGCCAGCTCCCAGGCACTGCCTATGTCCAGCAGCAGCAGTTGCGTGTTGAAGATGAACATGAACGGCAGCACGGCGGTGCGGGCGCTGTAGCCAAACGCGGTGATGCCGGTCTTGATGGGATCGGTGCGCGCAATGCCTGCTGCCGCATACGCAGCCAGGCCCACGGGCGGCGTGACGTCGGCCATGAGGCCGAAGTAGAAGACGAACATGTGCACCGCGATCAGCGGCACCAGCAGCCCGTTTTGCGCGCCCAGCTCGACCACCACCGGCGCCATCAGCGTGGACACGACGATGTAGTTGGCCGTGGTGGGCAGGCCCATGCCCAGGATCAGGCAGATCACGGCGACCATGACCAGCATGACCAGCACGTGCCCGCCCGAGACCAGCTCCACGAACTCGGTCATGATCAGGCCGACCCCGGTCAGCGTGACGGCACCGACGATGATGCCGGCGGCCGCCGTCGCCAGGCCGATGCCGATCATGTTGCGTGCACCGGCAACCAGGCCGGCGTGCAGCTCGGCCAGGCCCTGGCGCCAGAGGTGAAAGCCGCCGGCCCGGCCGGACAGCCACGCACGCAGCGGCCTTTGCGTCACCAGGATGAGCATCAGGAACACCGTGGCCCAGAACGCGGACAACGCGGGCGAGAGCTGCTCGACCATCAAGTTCCAGATCAGCGCAACGACCGGCAGCAGGAAGTAGAGCCCCGATTTGAGCGTGGGCCCGATCTCGGGCAACACCTTGAGCGGCGTATCGGCGCTGTCCATTTGCAGCTCCGGGTAGCGGGTGCTCCACTTGAGCAGCCCCAGGTAGGCGCCGACAAGCAGCGCCGAGGCCACGTACATGGACGCACGCGGGGCCAGCGCCTTGATCCAGCCCAGGCCCCAGTACACGACGGCCGCCAGGATCACCAGCCCGCTGACGGTCATCAGCGTGGACGCCAGCCGCTGGATCCAAGGCACGGTGCGTGCGCGCGCAATGCCGTGAATCCCCGCCTTGACCGCCTCCAGGTGTACGATATAAAAGAGCGCGATGTAGGAAATGAGCGCCGGCAGGAAGGCATGCTTGACCACCTCCGCGTACGGAATGCCCACGTACTCGACCATGAGGAAGGCGGCAGCGCCCATCACCGGCGGCATGATCTGGCCGTCTATGGACGCGGCGGCCTCGATGGCGCCGGCCTTGTCCGGCCGGTACCCCACCCGCTTCATGAGCGGGATGGTAAACGTGCCCGTGGTCACGACATTTGCGATGGAGGAGCCGGAGATGACGCCGGTCGAGGCCGACGCCACGACGGCCGCCTTGGCCGGGCCGCCGCGCATGCCGCCCAGCAGCGAGATGGCGGACTGGATGAAGTAGTTGCCGGCGCCGGCGGCTTCAAGCAGCGCGCCAAAGAGCACGAACAGGAAGATGAAGCTGGTCGACACGCCCAGCGCAACGCCGTACACGCCTTCGGTCGTCAGCCACAGGTGCGACATGCCCTTGGCCAGCGACGCGCCCTTGTGCGCGAGCATGTCCGGCATGTGCTGTCCAAGGAAGATGTAGCCTATGAACGCGAGCGCCAGCACCACCAGCGGCAGCCCCAGCGCACGACGCGTGGCTTCCAGCAGCAGCGCCAGCCCGGTCACCGCCACGGTCAGGTCCAGCGCGGTGGGCATGCCCGGCCGGCTGGCCAGTTGGTTGTAGAACAGGTAGAGGTAGCTGGCGCAAAACGCCGCGACCAGCGCCAGCACCCAGTCGAGCACGGGAATGTGGTCGCGCGCGGATCGCTTGAACGCCGGGTACGCCAGGTAGCCGAGAAAAATGGCAAAGGCCAGGTGGATGGCGCGCTCCTGCGTGGAGTTGAGCACCAGCACGCCCAGCTTGTACGGCAGGGGCGACGCGATCCAGAGCTGGAACAGCGACCAGGCCAGTGCCACCAGCGCCATGAACGCGCCCACAGTGCCGGCGGGGTTGCGCGCGCCGGTATCCACCTCGGCGACGAGCTGCCGCAGCTGCGCGTCCGACAACCCCGGCGCGGTCGATGGTCCCTGGCTGGCTTCGGCCATTGCTTTGTCTCCGGCAAAGGGGTGGCGCGTCTTGTGCGCGCTCAGCCGCGAGGCACCGCGCCTGGCGGGCGCGGTGCGGCCGCGTCGGTTGGATTACATCCAGCCGCGTTCCTTGTAGTAGCGCACGGCGCCTTCGTGCAGCGGAACCGACAGCCCCGCGTGCAGCATCTGCTCGGCCTCCAGGTGCTCGAAGGCGGGATGGAGCTTCTTGAACTCGTCAAAGTTGTCAAACACGGCCTTGACCACCTGGTACACCAGGTCCGGCGACGTCTTGGCCGACGACACCACCGTGGCCAGGACGCCAAACGTGGTGGTCGGGTCCGGGTTGTCCTTGTACATGCCGCCCGGAATTGTCACCGTGGCGTAGTAGGGGTGCTGCGCCACAAGGTCGTCGATCTTGGGGCCGGCCACGTTGACCAGCTGCGCGCCGCAGGTGGTGGTGACGTCCTGGATGTTGGCCGAGGGGTTGCCCACGGTATAGGCAAAGCCGTCGATCTTGTTGTCGCACAGCGCGGTGCCCTGCTCGTCGGCCTTGAGCTCGGAGACCAGCGAAAAATCGGACATCTTCATGCCCAGCGCCGGCAGCAGCACCTCGACCGTGGCTCGCTGCCCCGAACCGGGGTTGCCGACGTTGAAGCGCTTGCCCTTGAACTGCTCGAAACTTTCAATGTTGGCGTCCTTGCGCGCCACGACGACCAGCGGCTCGGGGTGCAAAGAAAACAGCGCGCGCAGGTCCTCCATGGCGCCCTGCTTCTCGAACTGGACCTCACCATGGGACGCATTGAACTGCACGTCGGACTGGACCACGCCTATGTCCAGCTCTCCGGCACGGATGGTGTTGACGTTGTAGACCGAGCCGCCGGTGCTCTCGACCGAACAGCGAATGCCGGTTTCAGCCCGGTCCTTGTTGACGAGGCGGCAGATGGCGCCGCCGGCCGCGTAGTAAACGCCGGTCACGCCGCCGGTGCCTATGGTCACGAACTGGGTCTGTGCCTGCGCCGGTACGTTGGCCCATGCGATGCCGGCCGTGATGATGGCCGCCAGGATTTTCAACTTGCGCATGACAATGCTCCTCTTGTGGTGGTTGGCAAGGTTGATGAAGGGTGCGGCAGCACAAACTGCCGCGCCCACGGGGAAACGGTTGCGCCGTCGCGCCACGCAAAGCTGGACCCGACGCGGCGTGCGCGCGTCTTCACAGGTAGGCTCCGCTGGCATGCAACTGCGCTTCCACGCGTTCCAGGTCGTCCACCGCACCGGCGCCCGCGCGCACCAGCAGTTGCTGTGCAAGCAGCTCGACCAGCGCCTGCGCCGCAACGGTGGACGGGAAAAACGACGTGCTCTGCGTGCGGAACATGAGCACGCAGCGGGCCCCTCTGGCCACCGGCGCGAGCCGGCTGTCGCAGACCGCGATGAAGGGGCTGCCCTGGCGCGTGGCGGCGCGCGTCACGTCGAGCACCTCGCGCGTGTACGGCGCGTACGTGATGATGACAATGACGTCGCTGGGCTGCAGGTAGCGCAGTTCGTGGTCCAGTGCGCCCACCGAGCTGTCAAGCAGGTGCACGTTGGGCCGAAACAGGCTGTATAGGTAGCGAAAGCCGAACGCGATCGGATACGAGGAGCGGAACCCGGCAACAATGACCCGGCCGGCGCCCTGCAGCAGCGCCACCGCTTGCGGCAGGGCCTCCGCGTTGTCAATCTCCAGCGACAGCAGGTTGTCGGCCTGGACGCGGGTGTCCAGCAGCGAGCGGTCCGGGCTGGCGCGGCGCCCGGCCAGCAGCGCGCGCGCACGCTGGGCATAGCTCTCGGGCATGACGCGCAGCTCCTGGCTGAACAGCGCCTTGAGCTGCGGCCAGCCCGCATACCCGAGGCTTTGCGCCAGCCTGGACAGCGTGGCCGGGCGCACGCCCGCACACGCCGCCACCTTTCTCATCGACAGCGTCGACACCTCGGTCGGGTGGTCGATCACGTAGCGCGCCCCGCGTTGCAACTGGGGACTCAGGCGCGCATGATCGCTGCGCAGGCGCTCGATGAGGTCTTCCAGGGACGAAGGGGCCGTGTTCATGATGGCATGCTGCAAGTCCGCGACAAGTCAACTGTTCCTGTTTTGCTGCAATTGAGACGTTTGTATCATAGAATCCGGAGCAGGTAAACAATTCAGGCTGACGGGAACCCAGCGTGACGCACATTTTTCATCGCAAGCCGCTGCACAAGCTGCCAGTGGCGGTCCGCGGCGAGGGCATCCGCGTCTTTGACGCCGACGGCAACGCCTACATTGACGGCTCCAGCGGTGCCGCGGTCTGCTGCCTGGGCTACGGCCATCCGGAAGTGATCGCGGCGATCCGGGCACAGCTCGATGACATGGCGTACGTGCACTCGTCGTTCTTCTCGACCCGGGCCAGCGAAGAGCTGGCGGACTTCCTGGCCGCACGCGCGCCCGGCGATTTGCGCCACGTGTATTTCCTCTCCGGCGGCTCCGAAGCCATGGAGGCGGCGCTGAAGCTGGCACGGCAGTACTTCGTCGAGCGCGGCGAGCGCTCGCGCAGCGTGTTCATTGCGCGGCACCAGAGCTACCACGGCAACACGCTGGGCGCGCTGTCGGTGGGCGGACACATGCCGCGGCGCGAGCCCTACCTGCCGCTGCTGGCGCCGGCAGAACACGTCTCGCCCTGCTATCCCTACCGTGGCCTGCGGCCGCAGGAAACCGAAGGGCAGTACGCGCAGCGGCTGGCCGACGAGCTGGAGCACACCATCCAGGCCATCGGGCCGGAGCGGGTCATTGCCTTCGTCGCCGAGACGGTGGTGGGTTCGACGCTGGGCGCGCAACCCCCGGTACCCGGCTACTTCAAGCGCGTGCGCGAGGTCTGTGACCGCTACGGCGTGCTGCTCATCCTGGACGAGATCATGTCCGGCATGGGGCGCACCGGGCATCTGTTTGCCTGTGCCGAAGACGGCGTTGCACCGGACCTGATCACCTTGGCCAAGGGACTGGGCGCCGGCTACCAGCCCATAGGCGCGATGCTGGTGAGCGACACGATCTACGACACGGTCGTGCACGGCAGCGGCTACTTCCAGCACGGCCACACCTACATGGGACACGCCACGGCCAGCGCAGCGGCGCTGGCGGTACAGCGCATCATCGAACGCGACCAGCTCCTGGACAACGTGCTGGCGCGCGGCAACCAGTTGCGCGCGCAGTTGCACGAGCGGCTGGACCCGCACCCCAACGTGGGAGACATCCGCGGCCGCGGCCTGTTCGTGGGGGTGGAATTCGTCCGGGACAAGGCCAGCAAGGCGCCGCTGGACCCGGCGCGCAGGACGCATGCGCTGTTCAAGCAGCGCGCCATGGCCAACGGACTGATGACGTATCCCGCAGGTGGCACCATCGACGGCATCCGCGGCGACCACGTGCTGCTGGCGCCCCCATTCATCTGCGACGAAAGCGACATCAACGAGATTGTCGAGCGCTTCGTGAAAACCACCGGGCAGGTACTGCCAGCATGAAAGCCGGGGACTGAACGCGATGGCCCGCATCGACTATGCCGATATCCATGCACCGCAGCTGCAGGAGCTGGTGCAACGCGTGGCCGGCGAGCGCGGCACCGTGCTGCACCTGTACCGCATGCTGCTGCACAGCAGGCCCGTGGCCGAAGGCTGGCTGGACTACCTGACGCGCATCCGCCAGCAGACCACGCTGAGCGGCAGCATCCGGGAACTGGTGATCCTGCGCATTGCGCACCTGAACCGGGCGCCGTACGAGGCCGACCAGCACGCACCGATCGCGCTGCGCGAGGGACTGAGCCGGCAGCAGATCGACGCGCTGGCGCAGGAACGGCCCGATGCCGCGCTGTTTGATGCGCGCGCGCGAGCCGTGCTCGCGTACACCGACGCCATGACCCGCCAGATCCAGGTGCCCGATCCCGTGTTTGACGCGCTGCGTCCCCATTTTGACGCACAAGAACTGGTTGAACTGACGGCCACCGCGGCGGCGTACAACATGGTGTCGCGATTCCTGGAGGCGCTGCAGATTCGCAGCACGGACCGCGTGGGCGTCGAGCCGGGCGAGCCGAAACACAACGACGAGACATAGCCTGGCCGGGCGTCGTGCCGATGCGCTGGCCCGCCTGCCAGCGCGAAGTGCCGCGCGACAGAATCAGAGTCCCCCTTGCCGGCCGAATTCAGTCTGGCTGAGGAACCCAGCCTGGGCGGATGACGGAAGCCGGCCGCCGGGTGACGCATTCTTGCGGCGGCAATGGGCTACTGCGCGTGCAGCAGCCGCGGGTCGAGGACGGGACCGGGATGAAGTTGCCCAGGCCAGTCCAGCAGCATGATGGCCAGTACATTGCGATGCTCGCCGGCGGCCAGGTCGGTTTCACCCTGCTCGGACGGGATCATCTGCGCTGCCGGGTCAAAGGCGCCGACCAGCTCATCGCGCAGGCGCGTGACAACCGGATGACGCGCCTGGCCAGCCAGCAGGAAGCTGATGCCCACCTCGGTGTAGATGTCTTCCTTGGTACGCGCCAGGATCTGGTCCACGCTGGCCTCGAACTCGTCGAGCACCCAGCGAAACTCGCCGGCCGAGACCGGCTTTTGGTAATAGTCGCTGGCGGCAATGACGAAATGCGTCATGCCATAGATCTTGTTGCGATATTCCGCATCCGTGAGCAACCGGTCGCGTTGCGGCGGATACTTCCGGCGAAACGCGGCAATCACGTCGCGGCGCAGGTCGATGATGCCCAGGCCGTGAAGATAGTACGTGAGGTTGGCCACCTGCGCGGCATACACGGCGAGGACGCCGGGATCGAGCACGAAGCTGCGAAAGTCAACACCGGCCAGGTAATCCAGTGCCCGCTGGTGCCCGGGCAGCGCTTCATTGTTCAACAGGCCATGGTACTTGGCCTGGACCAGGTCAAATACGAGGTTCTCGGCGTAAATGACCTGCCCCCATCGCGCCCGCATCTGCTTGCGGCGACGCTGCTTTTGAGTCCGCACCGGATACGCTGCCAAGCTCTCCGCAGCGCGACGCTCGGCATGGCCTGGCACGCCCAGCGCCTGGATCTCGGCATCGATCCGGCTCAGCAATCGCTGGCCGTGGGCACGGATGATGGGCAGGTAGCGGGACTCCCCGGTGAGCCGGTACAGCCGCTGGGCATAGTGGCGTTGCTTGCTCAGGGGCAGGCTGGGCAGCGCCTGGTCATACCGCGACCGGATCGCCCCGGCGACTCTTGCGTAGTCCGCGAGCTTGTCCTGGGTGCCCGGCACGGGTGCCGCCGGCTGGACCGTGCAGCCCGCCAGCCAGCACACCACCGCCAACAGCCAGAGCAGGAAGCCGGCTGCCTGAGCATGGGACCGCACGCGCAGCACGCATGGACCGGGCATCAACCCAGTCCTTGCATGCGGCGGCGCGCACGAGCGAAACGGGTCATGACGCAGGATGCCTCGACCTCGCCGCTGGCGCCGGGCCCAACCGGGGCTCCGCACCAACCAGGACCGCGCGGCCTGTTGCTGCGGGTATCATCGCCATCCGGCGGGCGGTGCGCTGCAAGATCAACATGTTTCTTGTCCGGAGCGGGCATCCCATGCGTGAAACGCCAATTGAGCAGGAAAATAAGCTTCATTATGTCCATGCCGCGTGGCTGCGACGACCCAGGATCGCAACGTCACGCAAATACAGTCACCAACCCCGACTGGCGTGACGGGTTCAGCTGAGAGAACCGCATGCTCCAATTCCTCCTTTTGTGCTTCCTGCTCCTCACCGGGATCTGCTTCAAGCTGGGCTGGCGCACGGTGCCTCCCGATTGGCGCGCACGTGGCGGATTCGTGCTCGGCGCGCTGCTTGCGGCAGCAACGCTGGGGGTGATGGGCGTTGAACATGGCGCGTCCCGGCGCTTGCAGGCGGCCGGCATTGAACCCAGGAGCCTGTCGGACTTTGGTCCAATCTACTGCGCCGGTGGGACAAGCGGTCCATTTTTGCCCGCTTTTTCGTTGCATAGCTGGGCTATGCGCCTCAAAATCAAACAAAACTGTCCTCG
>Ga0172382_10004207_pt1 | contig 22192 bp, 25 predicted proteins | sample Leawel138RmetaG_FD_122245 | JGI IMG/M metagenome (GOLD analysis project Ga0172382, IMG submission 122245) | Leachate microbial communities from a municipal landfill in Southern Ontario, Canada - Leachate well 138R metaG | ecosystem: Engineered > Solid waste > Landfill > Unclassified | place... | reverse complement strand
TGGAATTCCACGATTGTGAACGGCTCGCCATCCTGGATGATCCTCAAGCCTTTCCTGAATTCTGTTGTATCGACGATCATGTGTTTCCTCCTACACTGATGAAACTCGTAAGACGTGAGTCGTAAAAATGAATATGCCCGATAATTCCAGATTTGCTTATTTTTTGGTTTTTTTAACTCCTTACTACTTACGAGTCACGACTTACGATCCTATATTTTTATCATATCTTTTCTTATCTGGGTAAGGATCCGGGGCGTGTCTCCTGTTATTAGTATCATATCTTCCAGCCTTACGCCACCGATATTCGGCAAGTATATGCCGGGCTCGATCGTGATCACCATGTTCTCTTCGAGAATGCCCTGTGCGGCGCTGTTGACCGCCGGCGCCTCGTGGACCGCAATTCCCACACCATGTCCGACGCCGTGGCGGAAATAGTCACCGTACCCCTTATCCTCGATGTATCCCCTGACCATACTGTCCAATTGCTTGATCGGCGTTCCCGAAACCGCTTTCTCAATGCCGAGCTTCCGGGCATCGTTCACGATCGTGAATATATCGGTCATTTTATCCGGGATATCCCCGAGACACAGCGTAACGGTTTCGTCGCTGCAGTAGCCCGAAACGATCGCTCCAAAATCGATAATAACTGTCTCGCCGTCCTGAAGCTTCCTGGTGGTTGGTTCAGCATGAGGTAAGGCCGCACGCGGGCCAGATGCCACAATGGTATCGAACGATGGCCCATGCGCCCCCCTTTTGCGCATCCTGTAATCCAATTCGTCTGCTATGTTCTTTTCGGTTTCACCTGGTTTGATAAGCCCTATTATATCGGTGAAAGCAGCGGTGGCGATGGATATGGCATCGATGATGGCTGCTGTTTCCTCGGGTTCCTTGTTCTTGCGTATCTCGTCGATGGCTGAATTCATGGGGACCAGGCTGGTCCCGGGAAGATTTTCGGACCAGGTCTTGTACGTATTATAGGGTATGTACGCCCCGTCGAATCCCAATTTTGAGACGTTGTACCTGGTACACAGGGTGTGCAGCGCATCATTTCCCGGTTTTATCTCGTATATGTGAATACCGTTTGTCACTTCCCGCGCGTGTGTTATATAGCGGAAATCGACTATGAGAACGACATCGCCGCGTGTCACAAAAAGCATTCCCTCGGAACCTTTAAAACCGGTCAGATAGAAGATGTTATCCATGCCTTTGAGGACACAGCCATCTAGTCCCATTTTTATAAGAAGGTCTTGTATCCGCTCTATTCGTAATTCGCGTTTCATCGGCTGTTCCATAATTTATTCTTGAGGGTTTTCAAAACACCTTTCTTCTGGCTCGCCTTGAACTGTTTTTTCAGATACGAAAGGCGTGCCTTATAGACCTTATTATCGGGCTCCCGCCGTACAAGTTCGGCATATATGCTGATAGACATCTCGATATGCCCCTGTTCGAGGTATATCTCGGCCAGCGTCGCAGATGCAATAAACGGAGCCTCCATAAGGCATAAATATAGGAATTAATTGGAAAAAAAGCAAGATAAAAAAATCGCCTAACGATGAGCGGCTAAAGGCTAACGGCGAACGGGGAAATGCAGGAAATTGCCTCTACCTTATTCCTGCTGGCCTTTATCTTTTTTATCTGTTAGCCGTTAACTTTTAGCCGATAATATATTCCGTATTTCGCCGCCGCAATGACCCCTTCGCTTATTCCGGTCTGTTCCATTATCTTCCGAAGGAGTATGACCGCCATGTGGCGGTGGCGGCATGCATCGTACTTGTTGAGGACCACCGTACGGTCCATGCCGGCTGTGCCTTTTAAAAGGGCATCGTCGGAAAAGAGGCGGAGAAATATGTCAGGGTACACTAGCCGGGGGTTAAGGCCCGTCCGCTCGCGAAAGAGCTGACTCCGGAAGACGGCCTCCTCGAAGGGTTTAAAAAGTGCATCCATGCCTGCAACGACGAATACTTTTTGAGAGTGGGGTATTATGACGGGTTCATGGTCGGCAGGGAACTTTAGAGGACAGCTTTTCGCACCATCGGCTTCGACAAGCACCACGTCATATACTGTGCCAAGCAGGCTGACCTCATCGGGAGACAGGCCGGTGAGCTTGCCGTCCTCGATGGTCTTTCCCATGCGGATAAACGATGCGCCGGATCCGGTATTCCTCCAGTCATCAAAAGTAACGGATGGTTCAATGGCAAATATCTTTGTTGTCGTGGCGATGACTACCGACTTGTTGCGGGAAAGACAGGAACGGGCCAGGCGCTCGATCAGGGTGGTTTTCCCACCTCCGCCTACAAAGGACGCGAATTTAACGCCCTCGATCAGTTCGTATGGGTCATTCGTCCTTTGAATATGCAACATAGGGCAGGGTGCGGATTCGTTTTACTATTTGAAGGACGCGGTCTTTATCGCTTTCCAGCACAAAAAGGGATGCATATCCTTTCTGCAGGATGAAAAGACCGTTATAGGCAGTATCCCGGTGTTCTTTTATTGTATATGTTATACCTTCTGCATCGAGAGCACCCTTGATCATATCCATCTCAAAGATGCTCTCCATCGTGTGGACATTGATCTGTTTATTTCGTTGCATTCGTGGGGCCGGGCGTTAAAGCAGACCCTTTGTCAGCGGGCCCTACCCAAACTTCCAGTTCCGTCTGGAATGCTCCGCGGGAGATCTTGATATTGCACGTTCTATCTTCCTTCATATAATTCATCACGGTATCTTTGTATCTAAAACTGTTTATGTACCTCCATCCGTTCTTCGACATATTGATCTTGAAATAATTCTCGAGCGATGCAGGATCGACATTTCCTCTGAATACAATGACACCCGCTTTGAAGGCTGGTGTTTCGTACACGAAGCTGCGTTCATTGACCATCTCGACCTCTTTCGGGATCGGGACGTCGGGAAAACCGTAGAATTGCTGATTGAAGCCCTGCGCCTTCGAAGGCGACGAAGTATCGGCGGTATCCTGCTTTTGAAACATTGCACACCCCCACCCAGCGCACATCAACGATATCGCGAAGAACATGACGATCAATTTTTTCATACGTTCCCTCCCTTTTTGTCTCTTTCAAGATATGCATACGCGCTGTGATTATGTATGCTCTCAAAATTTTCTGCCTCGATGGAAAACCACCGTACATTGGCATCCTCCGAAAGTTTTTCCGAGATGTCCCGTACGACATCTTCGACAAACTTCGGGTTGTCGAATGCATGTTCGGTAATATATTTTTCGTCCTCTCTTTTAAGGATCGAGTATATGTCACTGCTTGCACTGTTTTCTATGACCGCAATAAGGTCTTCTATCCAGAAAAATTTCCGGGCATTGACCGCCACGCGTGCGATACCCCGTTGGTTGTGGGCACCGTGTTCGCTGATCTCTTTCGAGCAGGGGCACAGGGTATTCACAGGAACGGACACAAAAACGACGAACTCCGTCATTTTGCCTTCCCCATCCATTGACCCTCTGAACCCGCACTCATATTCCATATAACTGGGGGTCTTAGAAACCGGGGCCTCCTTCTTGATAAAATAGGGAAACGTTACGGACACATGTGCCGCTTCGGCATCGAGCCTCAATTTCATTTCTTTCAGGATATCCGGGAAATTCTTCATGTTGATCATGTTCTTATATTCGTGAAGGATCTCGACGAAGCGGCTCATATGCGTACCCTTGTAATGATGGGGCAGATTGACGTACATGTCGATGGTTGCGATGGTGTTCTGATTGCCGTTCGCCTTGTCAAGGACGACGATCGGGTATTTGACGTTCTTCACGCCTACCTTATCGATCTCTATCTCGCGGCTGTCATACATGCTTTGAACATCTGCCATTTCGGGTCTATCTTTCATAGGATGCATAGGCCCTGTCCGATTCCCATACCCGGACATTCTTCATACATATGCGGTCATTGCCTATACGCTTTTCCATTTCCGAAAAAATGTACATCGCAATATATTCAGCCGAACTTGCATGACCGGAAAAAAAGGGTATGTCATTAATGTATTTATGATCGAGACCGTCAAGGATCTCGTGGAGGTGGCCCTTTATGATGGCAAAATCTATGAGCATACCATCATCCTGGAGTTGCTCTCCCGCGATGCAGACCTCCACTGTAAAATTGTGCCCGTGCAATTCCTCGCATTTTCCCTTATAGCCGACGAGGCGGTGTGCGGCGGCAAATGAATCTTTTACACATAATGTGAACATGCCATACTCTATCATCTGGAAGGCCATAAAGTCAAGAAGACCGTAAGGCGTGAGGCGTGAGGCGTAAAGAAATAAAAAACAGGCTCCGTTTACGGAGCCTGTTGGTTGTTTTCATTGGGTGGATCTATTTGACCGGTTTTTTGGTTGCCGGCTTTATAACGACGTATCCTTTTGCAGGACCGGGGATCGCTCCCTCGATGAGAAGCAGGTTGACGTCGACGCGGACATCGACGATCTTCAAGTTCTGGATCGTCACTTTCTTTGATCCCATATGCCCCGGCATTTTCTTTCCCTTCATGGTTCGTCCGGGGGTCAAGTTCTGGCCTATCGAACCGCCATGCCTGAAAAATTCATGGGTGCCGCGTGAAGCAGGGGCACCCTTGTAACCGTGGCGTTTTACAACGCCGGCGAAACCCTTGCCCTTCGATGTTCCGGTTATATCGACAAAGTCACCCGGTTCAAAAATGTCGACTGAATATACCGAACCTATTTCATTTGCCCCAAGGTCTTCCGGCGTGACCTTGAATTCCCGGAGAATTTTGGTTGGTGTAAGATCCGCCTTTTTAAAATGGCCAGTTTCCGGTTTATTTATGCGCTGTATTTTGATAACCTCGTCAAAGCCGACCTGAACAGCGTTATAACCTTCTTTTTCCGCGCTTTTCTTCTGCACAACATAACATGGACCGGCTTTTATGACCGTAATAGGAATAACATTCCCGTGTTCGTCAAATATCTGTGACATACCGAGCTTTTTGCCAATGATACCTAATGCCATGGTGGACACCTCCGAAAAATTGTAACATAATAGTCAAAAACTCCTCGAAAGTCAAGCCGATAACGTGGAACAGTGAGGAGTAAGGAGTTTCTCTTTCCCAGCCGGCAGCTTTACGCCGGGGTGACGAGGTGAAGGGCGCAGCCTCCTCACTCCTTACTGTTTTTCAAATTTTCTTTCTTCCGCCACCTTCTGTGAGAGGATACGGCAAAACGATGGGCTTCATCGCGCATTTTCACAATTTCCTTAAAGACCGCCGAGGCTTTTGGAAGTGTCAGGTGATTCTTGCGTGCCGGAATATAGATCACGTCTTCCATGCGCTTTCTGCCTTCCCCTTTTGCGATGGATATGACATCGGCATCGATGTTGTGCGACCTCAGAACCTTATACGCCGCGGAAAGCTGTCCCTTGCCCCCGTCTATTATGTAGAGGTCAGGCAGGGGGCCCAGTTCGGCATTGTTCACCCTGCGGGTTAAAACCTCTCTTATCATTGCGATATCATCGAGTGTCTCTTCCCCGCGGACGTGAAATACACGGTATTGGTCCCTGGCCGGCTTGAAGTTGTTGAAGACGGTCATCGCGCCTGTCGGGTTTTTCCCGCCTATATGCGATATGTCATAGATCTCGATGCGGCCAGGAGCAGTCTTTAACCGCAAGGTGTCCTTAAATGCCTGGTCCAGTGGCAAAGTCTCGGTCTCATGAAGATTTTCAATGGCGAGGCGGACCATGTCACGCACACCTCTGTGGCCTGGCCCGAGGATCTTCACAGGCGCTTTCTTTTTTTCGGCGAGATGTTTTTCCAGGATATCCATGTCTTCCAGTTCCTCGGAAAGGATGATCTCGTCAGGTATCGGCCGTGCCGAATAATACTGGAACAGGAATGTCATCAAGGTCTCTCCGATGTCCCCGGAATAAAAACGCTCCTTGTAAAGGCGTCTCGAGAGAAGGACCCCGCCACGGACCGTAAGGACAACGATCGAAACGACCTTCGCGTGGTCTGAAAAAGCCCAGACATCACGGTTTTTCCCGAAATGTTCATGGACGTGCTGTTTCTCCATCATGGCCTTTATGGCCAGATAGCGTTCCTTGAGGGCCTGTGCCGCTTCGAAATCCCATGACGCGATCTTGCCGGTGATCTCTGACTCGATCGTCTTCAGTACCTTGTCGTCCCTGCCAGACAGAAAGTCCCTTACCTGCTCGATGGTCTTTGCATATTCAGCCGCATCGACCGGCATAACACACGGGCCCGGACATTTTCCCAGCTCGAACAGTATACACACCCTTTTTCTTTTCCGGAATATTGACTCCTTGCATTTCCTGATCGGGTAAAGCTGCTGCATCAATCTCAGGATATCCCTGACCTCCCGTCCGTGAGGGTACGGCCCGAAATATATCGATCCATCGTCAACGATCTTACGGGTTGCGAACAGGCCCGGATACCTGTCTCTTATAGTTAGCTTGAGGGACAGATACGATTTGTCATCCTTGAGGACGATGTTGTATTTCGGGGAATGCTGTTTGATAAGGTTGTTTTCGAGAAGGAACGCCTCTTTTTCGTTCGCAGTGAGGATGAAATCAATGGTTCGAATGCTCTCGACGAGCATTTTCGTCTTGGCATCCTTCACATCATTGCGAAAATAGCTTCTGACGCGGTCACGAATATTTTTTGCCTTTCCTACATAGATTATTTCTCCCGTTACATCCTTGAAAAGGTACACGCCCGGTGATTCGGGGAGACCTTCGATTATGAGCTCCCCGATCACAATGCAAGCTCCGTTTTTTCAAGAGCGAGAAGCCTGTCCCGCAGCTGGGCTGCTTTTTCAAAGTCCCATTTCTTTGCCGCTTCCGCAATTTCCCTTTTCAGCTTCTTGACCATTTTTGAGAGCTGTTTAGGTTTCAGGGTCTTTTTGTCGACGATGTCGCCCGGGGCCTCGTAGTAGTCCTTTTCATAAATAGATGACAGGACGTCAACAATCGATTTCCTGATCCCCTCGGGCGTGATGCCGTTCTTTTCATTGTATTCGCGTTGAACCGCACGCCTGCGTTCGGTTTCGTCTATGGCCCGGCGCATAGACTCCGTCACCGTGTCGGCAAACATTATTACCCTGCCGTTCAGGTTGCGGGCCGCACGGCCGCAGGTCTGAATGAGAGAGGTCTGCGATCGCAGGAATCCCTCTTTGTCTGCGTCGAGAATGGCCACGAGGGACACCTCCGGAAGGTCAAGCCCTTCACGCAGGAGGTTGACACCGACAAGAACATCGAATTTTCCCAGCCGAAGGTCCCTGACAATGGCGACCCGTTCAAGGGTATCGATGTCGGAGTGCAGATACTTGGCTTTTATGTCTTTGTCGAGCAGGAAATCAGTAAGGTCCTCGGCGAAGCGCTTGGTAAGTGTTGTCACCAGTATGCGTTCGTTGCTTTGCACCGTCTGCCTGATCTCGGCGATGAGCGAATCAACCTGATTACTTGCCGGTTTGAGGATGATCTCTGGATCCATAAGGCCGGTTGGCCGTATGATCTGCTCAGCCACGTGGCCGCGGGATTTCGTCAGTTCGTACTGAGCGGGGGTCGCGGAGATATATAGGACCTGCTTTTCACGCGCCTCGAATTCTTCGAACGTCAACGGGCGGTTGTCGAGCGCCGACGGCAGCCGGAAACCGTGCTCCACCAGGGTTGTCTTGCGTGACCTGTCCCCGCGGTACATGGCGCCAATCTGGGGTATCGATACGTGGCTTTCGTCGATCATTATCAGGGAATTCGCGGGAAGGTAGTCCATCAGGGTCGGCGGGGGCTCGCCCGGGGCCCTGCCCGTGAAATGGCGGGAGTAGTTCTCGATACCTGAGCAATACCCGAGTTCGGCAAGCATCTCGAGATCGTACCTCGTCCGCATTTCAAGCCGCTGGGCTTCAAGAAGCTTCTGTTGAGATCTCAGCAAGTGAAGATGCCGGTCCAGCTCCTCGCTGATGGATTGAATGGCGCGCTCTATGGTTTCCCTCGGCATGACGTAATGGGTCGTCGGAAATATGGTTAACCGGCGGAACCTTTCCAGGGCTCTACCTGTCAGGGGATCGATGCTCGAGATCGATGTGATACGGTCTTCGTCATGGATGATCCTGAAGGCCCTGTCCTCCTCGTACGGCGGATATACATCGATCGTTCCTCCGCGAATGCGGAACCTGCCCCTGTAAAAATCGATGTCATTGCGTTCGTACTGGCACTGAACGAGTTTTTTGAGCAGTGCCTGACGTTCGACGGTCTGCCCGTCTTCAATGTGGAGCAGCATTCCATAATATGTCTCCGGTGAACCAAGGCCGTAAATACACGAAACACTGGCAACTATAATGATATCTTTCCTCTCGAAAAGGGCATTTGTTGCAAGGAGCCTGAGCCGGTCGATCTCTTCGTTGATCGATGAATCCTTCTCGATGAATGTATCGGTGGTCGGGATGTATGCTTCCGGCTGGTAATAGTCGTAGTAGCTTACGAAAAAATGGACCTCGTTCTCCGGAAAGAGCATTTTGAACTCAGCGTAAAGCTGGGCCGCCAGGGTTTTGTTATGGGAAATTATAAGTGTTGGCCTGTTCACGCGTTCTATCACGTTGGCCATCGTGAATGTCTTACCGGACCCTGTAACGCCGAGGAGCACCTGGTGTGGTATGCCTTTCATGATATGAGTGGAAATCTTATCGATAGCCCCCGGCTGGTCGCCTTTGGCCTCGTAGTCGCTGACGAGTTTGAATTGACTCATGGTCCAATAGTTTAATGCCCTTTTAGACTCGTGTCAAAAGGTCTGAAAAACGAAGCCGTCAGTTGAAAAGGCGCAAAGTGTGAAAGTCTTCAACGAAGATATAAGAGGCTGGCCGGGATCATCCGTACGGGTGAATGCAATGCATTTCAACGTATCCTCGTGTCGAAAAAAGTTTTCGTAGAGCCGGCTCCATTAAACAAAAGCTCTTGACATGGTGCTGTCAAAAGTTTAAAGATGTAAACACTAATTATTCATAAAATCTCAATAGGAGGAAGGGGTTATGAAAAAGGTCTTATTTTTTGCACTCGTCTTGCTGATTGGCATTGCTTTTGTCAGCACCGGTTTTGCCCAGGACAAAGCAAAACCTGCACCGGCAGCAGAAAAGAAGGCACCGTCATCAGAGAAGAAAGCTACTGAAGAAAAACCCGCAGCCGAGAAAGCAGAGCCGGCAAAGGAAGAAAAACCGGCAGCCGATACAGAAAAACCGGCAGCGAAACCGAAGCCAAAACCAGTGGCCGGTTTTGTTGGCAAAGTAACGGTGATCGAGTCAGTATATAAGACTGTCAGCGTAGAGCGCGGCAAAGACGTCGTGACATTCGACGTATCCAATGCGAAATTTAAAGGTTACAAGGGCGCCGACGACATCTCCGTTGGTGATAAAATTGCCATGAAGTACGACAAGAAAGGCGCACTGACCGTTACCAAGATCGCCGGTGCGAAGAAAGTCAAGGCAGTCAAAAAGGAAGGCGTAGCAAAACCGAAGAAAGAAAAGAAAGAGGCTGCCACTGACGAGCAGAAACCTGCAGAAGAGAAGAAGCCCGTGAAGGCACCGAAAAAAGAAGCACCCAAGAAAGAGGAAAAGAAAGAAGAAGCAAAATAACCTCTTAGACCATAGCGAACCCCGCCTTCTTCAGGGAAGGCGGGGTTTTTTATTGCCTTCGGGGCGTAAACAGTGAACAGCAGGGAGGGAGAAGTTGCTTCAGGTTGTGGGTTGCCGGACTCGGGAGGGTGCATGGCTTGCTTCACTTAGTTGTTCCAGCCCCGGGAGGCTGTGTCACATCTAATCTACCGCGTCATCCCGGCCCCAGGATGTTGTGTCGCAATTCCCCCAATCCCGTAGCCGGCTATCCTTTGGGTGGGCGGAAACCAAAGTTTTTCCTCCAAATCTTTTAACACCTTGAAACAAAGTCCCTGACCTGATGGGCAAAAAAAGACGGGGACGATCTTTGAGACCATCCCCGTTAAGATGCGTTTTCGTAAGTCTTAGAGTTTACCGACGAAGATAAATGCGATAACCAGAGCGTAGATGACCAGTGACTCGATAAGCGCGAGGCCGATGATCATCGGGGCGAAGATCTTTCCGGATGCGCCAGGGTTCCTGGCAATACCTTCAAGGGCTGCAGCAGCAGCTTTGCCCTGACCCAGTGCTCCGCCGAGAGCGGCGATACCGATGGCGGCACCGGCACCGATAGCCAACATGGCCTTTACGTTGGAATCCAGCGGGGCTTTCGCAGCTTCTTCAGCTGCCAGCACGAAGCCGCAGGACAAAACAAGGATCAAACCGCTGAGCATCAAAATTGAGACAACCTTTTTCATCACAGTTACTCCTTTCGTTAATTTAAATTTCTTTGAAGCGTGTTTATTAATGTCCTTCGTGTGATACCGCGCCTGCAAAGTAGACCATTGAAAGCAGGGTAAAGACGAATGTCTGCACGAAGGCTACAAACAAGCCAAGGAACATAAAGATGACCGGGACAAGTAACGGTACCAGCGCGAAGAATATCGCGGTAACGAGATGGTCACCCGTTATGTTTCCGAAAAGACGAATGCCCAGAGACATCGGCCGTGCTATATGGCTGATGAGCTCGATCGGGCACATCAATATGCTCAGGATCACGTTCGCATACCAGGGCATCATATCGCTGATGAAGACGAACTGTCTGAGGTACTTGAGGCCGTGTTCCTTCAATCCGTAATAATGAGTGAGAACGAATACTGTTAAAGAACAGGCGAACGTCGTGTTGACATTGTCCGTTGCCGGGAGGAAACCGGGGATCAACCCGGACAGGTTGTTGAACAGGATGAAGACCGCGAGCGTCCCGATAATGAGCATAAACTTCGGACCGTTCTCGCCCATGTTCTCCTTGACGAAACCATTGATCCCTTCGACCAGGAGCTCAACGAGGTTCCTGAAAGTGAATTTCTCGTCGGGAATTATGTTGTCTTCCATCTTTTTGACCTGCTTGTATCCAAGCAACACGATGATCAATAGGATGATCGATACGATGATAGCATTGGATACATGCGGCGGAAGGGTTTTGAGGAACGGAATGTATGACGCCCAGGTGAATGCTTCATGCCCCATTATCTTGTCTCCTTTGGTGAACTGGAACTGAAAACCGGTAATAACTGACTTACCAGGATAGATACAAAGACAGTCGACAGGCCCATGAGGAAATAAACCGGCTTGATATTCCCATAGACCACGATAACAGTGAGTATCCCGAGAAGGAGGATGAATTTAGCCGGAAGGCTGATGAGAAGATCCTTCCTGCTTATCTCCTGTTTCAGGACAAGCTTCGCTATTATATTTTTCAGCAGCCGGAAATTGAAAATAACGATAGCGCTGGCAACTGCGAAACTAAAAAAGGCCATGATATCACGGACAACGACCGCGACCGCGATAGAACCGAGTATAAAGAGCGCCAGGTTGCAGCGTTCAACCTGGGTTACGGTTATCTCCCTCATCATCTTCCTTCTTAAGCCTTTTATATGCCCGGTATACTGCCTTGAAAGCGGCAGCCATACCAAAGATCATAAAAACTAACGTAAGATACGGATATGTACCTAAATATTTATCGGCATAAAACCCTGCCGCGAGGCCGATAATTACCGAAAAGCCCATCTCGAGACCCAAGGCGCTGTAGCTAAGCAACGTCTTATAGATGTCTTTCTTGTCCTGAAGGGCCATTTACGTCCCCCTTGCGGCTCTTTTCTTCTATCACAGGGGGTGTATGATAGTCAACGTTATTTTTACTTTTGCAGAGAGGCAGATTTGTTGAAGAAAACGAACGGAAAATATTGAAAAATTAATTAAATCTACGACGGGAACCTACACAAGGATCCGCTTCAAGCGAGCGTCGTGCAAGGCCCCGGGCATGTTTCATGCATTTTCATGTTTTGGAACACAGGGCGCGGCCCGTTTTTTTCTGTTGTTTGGCCGCAAGAGCCGGTGGACCACGGATTTCAGTTCTGAAAAATCACCCGATTTGACCAGGTAGGCATCCGCAGCCCAGCTCTTAAAATCCTTTCTGAAATCTTCGTATGACGAATGCACGATGATCGGCACGTCCTCATATCTTCGGACTATGGGCCCCAGGACCTCCATGCCGTCCATAACAGGCATGACAATATCCAGTATGATGAGGCTCGGTTTCAGATGCCTCAGCATCAGGATGGCCTCGGCGCCGTTGGCCGCGTGCTTCGTGTTATAGCCCTCATCGCCAAGTTCGTCCGAGAGGAGCTTTACGAAGTACTTATCATCATCGATGATCAGGATCGTTTTTTTATCGCCACTCAACATAATCACCCCCTGGGCCTTGTCCGTCCAACAACGCGAACCCTTAGTTTGCAAAGCAAGATTCATGCCTCGTGCCACGGATCCGATAAAACCCGGTGTTATTGTGAACGACGCGGTCTGTTACAAGAAAAGGGAATGGGGAAATTGGGATTAATTGCCCCTTTGCTGTAGCATTTAGCCCCGGTATCGGGAGTTAAGCGCCCATGACACGATTATTTTTTATGATATAATGTTTATGCTTGGTGAAGACTAGAGATTATCCAGCGATCGATAGTGACCGGCCGGTGAAGACTACCGCGGGAGGGGCAGTGGCAAAAGACGCGCCTGTGGGCCTTGTTCGTCTCGATGAAGGAGGGTACATACTCGGAGCCAACCGGTATATGGCGGACCTTCTCGACGTAAAAAACGGCTCATTGACCGGTGTTTCTTTTTTCCGGTTCCTTACGGATGGTTCGAGGACAACGTTTCGTTATTACCTGGAAGAACTCCTTGCCTCGGGTGAAGAACGGCTTTCTGAATTGACATTTCTCAAAAAGGATGGCAGCCGGGTCCGCATGATCATCCGGAGTTCCGTGATCAAGAAGCGGTCCGGGGTTTCGATCGATGCAGCCGTTATGGACCTCAGAGATTTATCTGGAGAGGCCCTGGTATTACCCGACGAAAGCCTGAAAAGCTTTGCCGACAATGTCCCCGATGGGATCTTCCGCCTTGACCGGAATCTCAAACATATCTTCGTGAACGCTGTCATGATCGACTTGTCGGGGTTGGGCCGGGATGACCTTCTCGATTCATCGCTCAGTGATTGGGGTTTCCTGGAGGATGATGCCATGGCCCTGGTAAAACGGTCTGTCCGGAGGGCATTTGGAACATTAAAGCCCCAGGAGATCGAGTTCAGTAACGCTCGTACCGGGAGTCTGGCCTATTTCAATCTGCGGTTGATCCCGGAGATAAACAAGGAAGGGGAAGCCCAGACAATACTGGGCATTATGCGTGACCTGACAGCGCTGAAGCATAATGAACAGATCATTCGCGCAGAACACTCCTTTCGGGAAGCTATTGGCCGTTCCTTGAGCATAGGCATAGGTGCCATCGATGATCAGGGCAGGCAGATCTATGTCAATCCGTCTTTTTGCAGGATCGTCGGCTGGAGCAGCGAAGAACTCCTGGGAATGCGGTTTCCTTATGTGTACTGGCCGGAGGATGGACTCAAGAAGGCCGCACGGATATTCGTCAAGATACGCCAGGGAAAGAAAACATCAGGTTCGTTTGAACTCACCCTGAAAAGGCGCGACGGCTCCCGTTTCGATGCACTTATAATGTATTCCGCATTTTTTGATGATTCAGGCCGCCGGATAGGCTGGATAGGGTCGGTGGGTGATATATCCGGCCTGAAAAGAAAAGAAGCGGAGCTGCAAAGGTTGAACAGGGACCTCGATGCGATGGTCAGGAAGCGTACAGAAAGTCTCAGGGTACAGAACCAGAACTTGAGGGACATTCTGATGGGGCTTAACAGGACCCAGGAAGAATTGCGGTTGTCGGAAACGAGGGTGCTGCTGGAAAAGCAGCGGCTCGAAACGATATTGAATGTCGTGCCTGCCGGTGTCGTTGTCATCGAAGGCAGGGAAGGGCAGATAGCGTTTATCAACCGGCTTGCCCAGGGGCTCTTTGGAAGTGAACCACAACCAAACCTCCACATGGTCCATAATCTGCTTGGGGTGCAGATGATGAGGCCTGACGGTCAGATGTATTCCCGCGAGGAATTACCTTTGAACCGTTCCCTGCTGAATGGCGAAACTGTGCGCGGCGAAGAAGTGGCTATTGTAAGGCCCGACGGCCAAACCGTACCGGTCCTTGCCAACACGACCCCTTTTGTGATCGGAGGCGAGATCGTGGGTGCAGTCGGCAGTTTTATAGACATCACAAAGATCAGACAGTCAGAGGAATCCATAAGGACCTTGAATACAGAACTGGCAAAGAACCTTTTGCTTGTGGAAGATACGAACAAGGAACTCGAAGCCTTCGTGCATTCCGTGACCCATGATATCAGGTCTCCCCTTGTCGTTATCAACGGGTTCAGCCGCAGGCTTCTCGACCTTCCGCCGGATGGTTTTGCGGAAAAAAGCGAGGAGTACATAGAGTATATACGGGAAACGAGCCAGAATGCCCTGTTCCTTGTCCGGGATCTCTTGAGGCTTTTTAAGATAGCCCGAGGAGAGATCAACAAGACAACGGTTGACCTCGCGCAAATGGCGCTCTCACTTCAACGTTATTTCCTGGGACTGTACCCGGGAAGATCGTTGCGCATGATAGCCCACGACGATGTGCGCGTGCCGGGGGATTATAATCTTCTCAAGATTGTGATGGAGAACCTTATCGGTAATTCCTACAAATTTACGTCGAAGAATGACGGTGAGGCTATCGTCGAGGTAGGGTCGTACCGCGGTGAAGATGGCCTGGTCGTCTATGTGAAGGACAACGGGTGCGGTTTCGACATGAACAGGGCGGGCCGTCTGTTTCAGCCTTTTGCCCGTTTCCATGAGGAAAATGAGTATACGGGGACCGGTATAGGCCTTGCCACAGTAAAAAGGATCATCCATCGTCACGGAGGCCGTATCTGGGCGGAGAGCCGCCCCGGAATGGGAGCTACCTTCTGCTTCACTTTGCCTGAATGAGAAAGTTTATCCCCGGTTTCTCATGATGGCAGCCGGGGACAATGCAACCTCTCCCTATTTCTTTATGACCTTCTTTGCATAGAGTTTTTGCCCCGTTGGTGCTCCTATGACCCACCAGCGCCTTTACCATACGGCATTTATCCTGTACAATAATGTGGGGTAGGCTCATGAGAACATTCTATAAAGATTAGTATGTGACAGGATAAAAGTATGTGACAGGATAAAAAATGAAAGACCGGCTGCATAAAATTCTTGTAATAGACGATGAGGTACGGTGGTGTGAACTCTTGAAAGATACTCTTATCGGCGAGGGGTTCGACGTCACTGTCGCCAACAACAGCATCCGTGCCTCAGAGCTTATAAAACAGGTTGACTTCGATGTTATCCTGACGGACCTCAGAATGGCGGGAAAAGACGGCCTCGAACTCCTTGAAGAAACCAAGAAGGTCACCCCGACGACACCAGTTATCCTGATCACCGCTTTCGGGTCGATCGACTCAGCTGTACAGGCCATGAAGCTCGGCGCCTACGACTTTATAACCAAGAGTGGCGACATGAGTGAACTGGTGCTTACCGTCGAGAAAGCCCTCGAAACGAAATCTTTGCGAAAAGAGGTGCTGGGCCTCAGAAAACAGCTTGAATCACAGTACAGTTTCCATAAGATGATCGGGAAGAGCCCTCTTATGCAAAGAATATATCAGCTTATCGAAATGGTCTGCGACACATCATCGAATGTTCTGATCGCCGGCGAGAGTGGAACGGGCAAGGAACTCGTGGCAAAAGCTATCCACTATAGCGGGGCAAGAAAGAACGGGCCTTTTGTAGCCGTAAACTGTGCCGCCATACCGGAGAATCTCCTTGAAAGCGAATTGTTCGGTTACAGGAAAGGGGCATTTACCGATGCAAAAACGGACAAGGAAGGGCTCGTTATCGGCGCATCCGGCGGAACACTCTTCCTCGATGAGGTAACGGAGATGCCGCCCTCGCTCCAGGCCAAGATATTGCGGGTGATCGAGGCGAGAGAGGTCCGTCCGCTGGGAGGGACGACGACGTATCCGACCGATGTCCGCATAATATCGACATCGAACAGGGACATCCAGACCCGTATCGATGAAGGCCTTTTTCGCAGCGATCTCTATTATCGGCTCAGGGTGATCGATATTGACCTCCCGCCCCTGAGAGACAGAAAGGAAGATATTCCCCTGCTTGTAAGGCATTTCCTGAACACCTTCAACAAGGACCTGAAAAAGAAGATCGGCCAGGTTTCGAACGAAGTGATGAAGATCTTTATGGACTACTCGTGGCCCGGAAATGTCAGGGAACTGGAAAATGTCGTCCAGCGGGCTGTTACGCTATGCCGCAGCGAAACGGTGGCCCCCGAGGACCTTCCCGCTATCATGACCAGGGCCAGTGACGATACCTTCATTGACCGGGCTCTGGTAAAAAGCCATACGCTGGAAGAGCTTGAAAAGGAATATATCCGGCATATCCTTTCCCAGGTGAAGGGCAACCGGTCCCGGACTGCCGAGATCCTCGGAATTGACAGAAAGACCCTCTATCGAAAACTCAAGAACGAATAGAAATTGAGCTGATGACGGTTATGGGGTACAATGCCTCCCCTTCAGGGGCTTTTTGCCCCAACCTGTCCCCGGTTCCGGAAAGGTAGCAGAGAGCCCGTAACGGCGTCGTCCCTTGTTCTACCGTTAAAATCCATCTTTCCCTGGTTTCGTGGCGCACGATTTGCAATTTTGGATCGAACGGCTTCCAGATCTTTTGGTGGAAGCATCTGACGGCTGTGGTAAGCGCAGGGTCTTAAATGGAACAAGGAGGGGATATGTCAAGGAAAATTGCATTGACACGCAGAAAACCACCCAAAAGCAAATTTGATGCCCAGGAGACACATGATTGTCCCAGGTGTAATACAGCGCTAGTGCATGAAAGATTTTACGGCATGTGCGCACATATCTGGGTATGGCGCTGTATAAAATGCGGGGAAATAATCGATGATGTTGTGCTCTATAATCGCCGCATGTTGAGAAAGGCTGCCAAAGTCAAGGTCGATGTCCTGACATTGATCCGCTAAAAATAGGGTCACAGGTTACAGGTGACGGGTTACGGGAAACCCCCCCGATTCTTCCCGTTACCTGTAACCTGTGATGTTCAAAACATTCCCGAACAATCTGAAGCGGTTTATCCGATAAGCTCCTCCACTTCTTCTTTCCCGTGCTCGAGCTCCCTGGCATGCTCAGGGTCGGTACGGAGAAGGAGTGCCTGAAATTCTCCCACGTGGGTCTTTTCCTCTTTTGCGATATCCAAAAGGACCTTTTTGAGATCTTCGTTTGCCGTTAATGCGGCCATCTAATTATAAAGGTTGATCGCGTCATATTCAGCGATAATAGCGGCGCGAAGGATCTCTCTGTCAAGTTCATTGCCTTCAAGCCTTTCGATATTTACCGGAACCGATGACAACATAAACCCTCCTCCTGAAATTTAAGGTAGCCTGATCGGCAGGCCCAAAGGACAGTATCAAGAAGTGTGCCAGAAAATACCCTTTCGCATACCGGGGCAGTGCCGTAATTCTCCGACGTCGTCATTCCGGCGTGGGAGAGACTAATTGCGATACGCCACATGTTCTGAAGTGCAGTGCGTATCGAGAGGTACGTGTCGATATATGCCGCGCGTGTTACGGGGAAGACCTGGGCCTAAAAAGGCTATTGTTGTGGCATATTGCCCCGTATTGTCTCCTGCACCGGTTCGGTCAGATCATGTAAGAGCCTGTAATAAAAACGTAATCGGAACCTTTCCCGATATGGCATCGATGTTGCTTTTATCAGGGAGAATGGAGATCTCTGAAAACCAAATCGCCCGGTATCTGTCCGACCGGTTTTCCGAGCAGGTCCGGATCGTGGAACTGTCCGAATTGTCGGGCAAAACCGCCCCCGACGAGGAAATGAAAAAGTTCGGCTATGGCCGGCCCATCCTCGTTCTTTGCGTTGTCGGCGGTAAAAGGAGGCGCTTTGTGTTTCACAGGATCCGCCCCAACGCCTTTGGCAGGGAACGCGAGGATGACAGGGCGGCGGCCGTGTGGCTCGATTATCAGTCGTTCAACCATCTGCCGCGGCATGTTCCGGCCGTAGACATGCTCTCTCTTGACGATGCCGGTGAAATGAGATCGCTCGGCCATGCCCGGGAGCTTATCCTTGTGACGGTGTTCAAGCGGGGTGCTCCCTACGCCCATGACCTCACGCGCATTCGCGATGAAGGGGAATTGACACCCCTCGACCGCAGGCGGACCCAGAAATTGGCATCATACCTCTCCCAGATCCATCAATTGAGGCTCGACGAACCCATGCTATGGGCACGCAGACTGAGGGACCTTATAGGGCACGGTGAGGGGATCATGGGGCTAACGGACAGCTATAAGGCCGCACAGACAGACTTGAGCGACAAAGAACTGCGTTCCATAGAAGAGGCGGCAAATGGATGGCGATGGCGGCTCAAGGGTGCATCGGGACGGCTTTGCCAGGTACACGGCGACTTCCATCCGTACAACATAGTTTTCGAAAAAGAAGACATGTTCTGGGTGCTGGACCGCAGCAGAGGCCCGTGGGGGGATTCTGCGGATGATGTCAGCTGCATGGCGGTCAATTACCTTTTCTTTTCGCTGCAGCGATACGGCCGGTTAGAGGGACCGTTCAAAGAACTCCATGACCTGTTCTGGAAAACTTATCTTTCCTTTCATCCGGACGATGGCCTCCCGTACGCCGTGCAGCCTTGGTTTGCCTGGCGCTGCCTTGTCCTGGCGAGCCCGCTATGGTACCCGGACATTTCGGACGATGTAAGGAGCAGACTATTTCAATTTATCCACAGGGTATTGAAGATCAAAAGGTTCGATTACCGTAAAATAAACGAATATATAGCGTAGGAGGGCGGGGGGATGGCAGTCAATCAGGCGGCAAGATCGGGATTCGCGGTATGGTTTACGGGGCTGCCGGCCTCGGGGAAGACGTCAATAGCCAGAAGATTGTGCCAGATACTGTCGGAGCAGAGCGTAACGATCGTTCTTTTGGATTCGGACGAACTGCGCAAAGTTCTTACCCCGCATCCCCGGTATACGGACGATGAGCGTGATTGGTTTTACAGCGTTGTGGTCTATCTCGCGGAGCACCTGACGGAGAGCGGCGTCAACGTGGCGATCTCGGCGACCGCTCCGCGGCGGTTTTACCGCGCCACTGCCCGGCTGCATATAGAAAAATTTGCCGAGGTTTATGTAGATTGCCCGGAGGCGCTGTGCAGGGAGCGTGACCCAAAAGGGTTGTGGAGAAAGGCCGACAGCGGCGAGATCAAGACACTTCCCGGCTTCGGAGTCCCCTATGAAAAGCCGTCTTCACCTGAGATCCATATAGAAACCGCGCAGACAAGTGTCTCCAACGGTGCATCTCGTGTTCTCAAGGGACTCGAAAAGCTGGGCTTTCTCGCCAAAGGTTTTGGCAAAGGAAAGACACGATCGTTCGACGGGAAGGTGATCTTCCTGTAAGGAATTAACTTGATATTTATATTCCATATTTTTTTTACAGCGTTTTTTCTCGGTATTCAGGTATTGACAGGTGTACCGGTGTCGCACGCGCGTGAGAGTATTGCCGTTCCTTATGGAAATGCCGATGTCAATAATGCTTTTGTAGCAGTGGTGCGCGATGTTGGACCGTCTGTCGTATCTATCCGCGCCGAGGCGCTGGTCGAAGGGTTACAGATACAGATCCGCGAAGATGGATTGGACGATAAGGCATTGAGCCAGTTCCTCGAGGACCTTTTGAAACGGAAAAGGAGGATCGGGACCCGGGAGGCTTCCGGCATCGTTATCAGGGAAGACGGATATATCATCACAAATCACCATGTTGTCTCGGATGCTACGAAAATAAGCGTCAATCTCTATGACGGGACAAACCTTGAAGCACAGGTTGTCGGTTCGGACAGTAAAACTGACCTTGCCGTTATCCGTGTCGATGCAAAAGGTCTCAAAGTGCCAAAGTTTGGAGATTCCGACCGGGTCGAGCCGGGGGAATGGGCAATAGCGATAGGTTCGCCGTACGGTTTTGATAAAAGTGTAACGCTCGGGGTGATAAGTGCCAGGAGCAGGCCGGGCTTGCATGTGGTGACACCTGCCGGCGAGCTCATCCAGACGGATGCATCGATCAATCCCGGCAACAGCGGGGGGCCTCTTGTCAATATCAAAGGTGAGATAATAGGCATAAATTCGATTGTTGTCAGGCCCGGCCAGGGAATCGGATTTGCGATTCCGGTGAATGTGGTTAAAAGGGTGATGAACGACCTTATACAATCTGGGCGGGTGATGCGCCCATGGCTCGGCATCGGTCTTCAGGAATTGACCCCGGAAATGAAGAAATACTTTGGTATCGATCTTCCGGGGACCATGATACGGCAGGTTGTCGAGGGAGGCCCGTGTGACAGGGCCGGTTTAATGGCCGGTGACATTATAATATCGGTGGAGGGAAAAGAGGCCTTGAGCCCACAGTACGTGCTCAACACGGTTCTTGACAAGAGAATAGGGCAGATCGTCAGCATGGAGGCCATTCGCAAAGGAAAGCGTTTCATGGCATCAGTGATTGCGGCGGACGAACTGGGACATGCGTATAGCCGGGCCCGTGTAACGACTGTAGATACCCCGAGGCACTTTGGGCTTCTCGTGAAAACGGTGACCCCGGGCATAGCCCAAAAGGTCGACCAACCGGATATGGAGGGTGTTATCATCATTGCGGTTGAGTCAGGGTCTCCTGCGCATGCGGCCTTCCTCATGATCGACGATATCATACAGTTTGTCGACGGCCGCAAGATCAGAGATGAAAAAGGATACCATTCTGCCGTGAAGAGATCGGACCCTGAAAAAGGCACATTGCTCATGGTAGACCGGGCTGGGTCTACGTTTTTTGTTGTCTTAAGGGAAGACAACAAAAAACCGTAAGTCGTAAGATTTACGATCTCGTTCTTCTTTACAATCCCCGATTTTAATCATATCTTTAAGTTATGGTCGGTCCTATCAGGTTTTCAATCATGACGTACAATGTTCATAGCTGCATCGGGAATGACGGAAAGAACCTGCCGATGAGGATAGCGAAAATAATTGCGGGAATGCGTCCCGATATAGTGGCGTTGCAGGAACTCGATGTTGGTTTGACGAGGACGGGATGCGTCGACCAGGCAGAACTCATTGCCTGTGAACTCGGCATGTACTTTCAGTTTCATCCGAGCCTGTGCATCCAGGATGGACGTTATGGGAACGCAATATTGAGCCGGTATCCCATTAGGCCGGTAAAAGCAGGCGGTCTGCCGTCCCGAAGGAAGGAACCGCGCCGGGGCGCGCTCTGGGTCGAGATTGACCTTAAAGGGCACAGCATACAGGTAATAAATACCCACCTCGGGCTTACGCCCGTTCGGCGCAGGACGCAGTCCCAGATGCTGATGGGCCCTGAATGGCTCGGAAATGAAAAATGCAAGGCCCCCACGATCCTGTGCGGTGATATGAACGCGACCCAGGGTTCCTACGTCTACCATAATTTCTCGCAGAAACTGACCGATGCCCAGATGCTGCTCCCCGTAAGGACAAGAAAGAGACATACGTGGCCGAGCATAAGCCCATTTCTCCGCCTCGACCATGTTTTCGTTTCACAGGGAATCAGTGTCAGGACCTGCAGGATTCCCCGGTCCATGGATGCAAAAATGGCCTCGGACCACCTTCCACTCCTGGTAGAGGCGCAAATCCTGGACAGTACCGAGGCCTCCGGCAGTACCGCGACGCGCAGGTGATCTGGTTCACTTCAACATGATGTGGCGAAATACCCCGTTTTCAAAAAAGCCTGCGGTACGCATGTGCTATAAGATCGGGAACTATCCGGTTTAAAAGACAATTGACCCGCTGGCATTTACCTTGCATTCCAACTTTTATGACAGGGGTACAGTGGCGGTCGGCCCTCTTGCCCTGTGCAAATCCGAGGATGGTGGTGGAACATGGACCTTCTTTCCAAAGTGCAACTGACCTTTTTATCCGAATACAGGGACGATGTGTGCATTTCGCTGTATATGCCCTCTTACCGGGCAAGTCCTGAAAAAAGGCAGAACCAGGTACGATTCAAGAATCTCGTGCGCGAGGCCAGAGATGAACTTTCCCGAATCGGTTTGCGCGCGTCGGAC
>Ga0172382_10004206_pt1 | contig 22195 bp, 17 predicted proteins | sample Leawel138RmetaG_FD_122245 | JGI IMG/M metagenome (GOLD analysis project Ga0172382, IMG submission 122245) | Leachate microbial communities from a municipal landfill in Southern Ontario, Canada - Leachate well 138R metaG | ecosystem: Engineered > Solid waste > Landfill > Unclassified | place... | reverse complement strand
TCGAGCTGCGGCCCGCCGCCCTCGTAGCCGCGATCCCAGAGCCAGGAATGGTCCGAGGCGATCAGGGCCGCGCGGCCCCCGCCCTCGCGGCCGAGGATCACGAGCGGCCGCCCGTCCGGCCCCTCCATCACCACCTCGGCCCCGGACCCCGGCTGGACATCGACCAGCCGCAGCCAGCTTCCCCAGCCGGGGCTGCCGTCCGCGCGCGGCGGGGCGAAACCGTCGAGCCCGGCGGTCACCGGATGGCGGCGGCCGAGATCGGTCAGGAGCGGGACGAACGGCGCCTCGAGCACCTGCGCGGTGGGCGCGGCCGGCAGCACGTCGCCGAGCGGCGTGCGCCACAGCGAATCGACATCGGCATATTCCGGCCCGCCCGAGACCAGCACCGCCCCGCCGCCCAGGACGTAATCGGCGATGTTCTGAAGATATTCGGCCGGCAGGATCCCGCGCGAGCGGTAGCGGTCGAAGATGATGAGGTCGAAATCCTCGATCCGCTCGACGAACAGCTCGCGGGTCGGGAAGGCGATGAGCGAGAGTTCCTCGACCGGCACCCCGTCCTGCTTTTCCGGCGGGCGCAGGATGGTGAAATGCACGAGGTCCACCGCCGCATCCGAGCGCAGCAGGTTGCGCCAGGTGCGCTCGCCGGGGTTGGGCTCGCCCGAGACCAGCAGCACCCGCAGCCGGTCGCGCACCCCGTTGATCTGCACCACGGCGCGGTTGTTGGCGGCGGTCAGTTCGCCGGGCACTTCGGGGGTGGTGATCTCGAGCAGGTTCACGCCGCCATGGGGCAGGGTGAAGGGCAGTTCCATCTGCCGGCCGACCGGGATCTCGAACGGCACCGGCGCGCCGCCGTCCACGGCGATGGCAAGCGGCGCGGTCGCGGCACCGGGGGCGGCCCCCTCGTCCTCGATGCGGATGCGGATGGTGATCTCCTCGCCCATGATCGCGAAGGCGGGGGCGTTCTCGACCACGAGGCGGCGGTCCCAGTCGTCCGGGCTGCCGGTCAGCAGCACATGCGCGGGCGCGGGCAGCGGCGGCGCGCGGTCGAGGTCATGGGCGCGGCCGTCGGTGATGAGCACGATCCCGGCGATCCGGCCGCGCGGCTCGCCGGCCAGCGCCTCGGCCAGCGCGGCCATCAGCCGGGTGCCCCCGTCCTCGGGCGCGTCGCCGACCCGGACCACCCGCAGCTCGGCGCTGCCGCGCGCGGCGATCTGGGCCTCGAGCGCCGCCAGTGCCGCCCGGGTCTGGGCCTCGCGGTCGCCGAGGCGCTGGCTGGCGCTGTCGTCCACCAGCGCGATGACGATGTCGGGCAGCGGCTCGCGCGATTCCTCGTGCAGCGAGGGATTGGCGAGCGCGGCCAGCAGCGCCAGCGCCGCCAGCGCGCGCAGCCACCAGCCCGGCAGGCCCCGCCACAGCGCCAGCGCCACGGCGAGCAGCGCCACCGCCGCCAGCACCGCGACCGGCGCCCAGCCGAGCAGCGGATCGAACAGCAGCCGCGCGCTCATTGCCCCAGCCTCTCGAGCAGGTCGGCGACATGCACCTGATCGGATTTGTAGTTGCCGGTCAGCACATGCATCACGAGGTTGATGCCGAAGCGCAGCGCCATCTCGCGCTGCCGCTCGCCGGCCTGGCCGCGGCCCACGAGGACCAGCGGCGCGCCGCCCTCGTCCACCGCCCAGGCGGCGGCCCAGTCGGCGCCGCCGATCACCACCGGGGTCACGCCGTCGTTGAGGGTGCGGAACGGCACCCCCTCGGCCTGCGCGGCATCGGGGGGCGGGGCCTCGGCCCAGAGGGTGCCGCCGGCGTGGCGGCCGGGGAAATCGTGCAGCAGGTAGAAGGTGCGGGTCAGCACATGGTCGGCCGGCAGCGGCGCCAGCGGCGGAATCTCGAGCGGCGCGGCGAGGGTCTGGAGCCGCCGCCCCTCGGGCGAGGAGTCGCCGAGACCCGCGAGTCCGGCGTCGCGGGTGTCGAACAGGATCATGCCGCCGGTCTGGAGGTAGCGGTTCAGGCGCCGGTAGGCATCGGCCGAGGGCAGCGGCTGGTCGGCGGTGACGGGCCAGTAGAGCAGCGGGAAGAAGGCGATCTCGTCGCGTTCCAGATCGACCGCCATCGGCGGCCCCGGCTCGACCGCGGTGCGCGCGGCCAGCGCCCGGCCCAGCCCGTCAAGCCCGGCGTGTGCCATCTCGTCCACCCGCGCATCGCCGGTGACGACATGGGCCAGCGTCACCCGGTCGGTGGCCGCGAGCGCATAGGCGATGGCGTCCTGCGCCTGCGCCCCCGGCGGGAGGGCCAGCAGCGCCAGCCCGGCCACGGCCAGCCGCGCCACCGTCCCCAGCCGCCCCGAGACGAGGAGCGAGCCCGCCGCATCCGCCGCCAGCAGCAGCACCGCCAGCGCCAGCAGCCAGCCCTTGAGCGGCATCTCGCGCGCCGGCGCCGGCCCCTCGACCGGCACCGAAGCCGGCCATTCGGCCGCCGCCAGCACCCGTCCGGGCGCAAGCGCATTCAGCGCCAGCCGCCGCCCGGCCCCCGAGTAGAGGCCCGGCGGCAGCCCGGGCCCGGGGATGCCATCGGCCAGCGCCTCGCCCGTGACCGGCGGATGGGTGGCGGTCGCGGTCAGGTTGCCGCGCGCATCCATGATCTCGTCGGGCACCCAGGTGGTGCCGGCCAGGTCGTCCTCGCCCGGCACCGCGCCGCCGGCGCTGACCGCCAGCCGTTCCAGCATCTGCACGAACAGGCCCGAAAGCGGGATCGTCGACCATTCCGCATTGGCGGTGACATGGAACAGCACCACCCGCCCCTGCCCGAGCGCGCTGCGGGTCACCAGCGGGGTGCCGTCCGAGAGCGTGGCGATCACCCGGGCGGCAAGGTCGGGGTCCGGCTCGGCCAGCACCTGCGCGCTCACCGCCACGTCATCGGGCACCCGCAGCCCGTGGAAGGGCGAATCCTCGGGGAAGGGGGCGACGGTGCGCGGCTCGCCCCAGGACATGGTGCCGCCCAGCGCCCGCCCGCCGGCCCGCAGCCGCACCGGCAGCAGCGGATCGCCGGCAAGCGCGGCCAGATCGGCCGCGGCCAGGCGCGGGCCGGCGAAACGCACCAGCAGCCCGCCGGCCTCGACCCAGGCCTGCAGGTCGCGGGCCTCGTCGGGCGGGATCGTGGCGACATCTGCAAGGATGATGACATCGGGATTGGCCGGGATCACCTCGGCCAGCGGCTGGTTTCCGATCAGGTCGGCCGAAGGTTCCAGCGCCTGCCGCAGGTAGTGCAGCGGCGACAGCAGTTGCAGCGCCTCGCCGGTGCCGCCGCCCGCGAGCAGCGCGATCTCGCGCCGGGCAAGGGTGTCGCCGGCAAGGGCCACGGCCCCGGCCGAGGGCTGGCCGATGATCTCGACCCGGCGCAGGCGGTTGCGCAGCTCGGGCGGCAGGTCGAACCGGGCCTCGGCCCCGGTCGCGCCGTCGGCGAAGCTGGCAGTGGCGGTGGCGAGGCGGCGCTCGACCCCGCGGGGATCGGGGCCGATGGCGGCCAGCGCCACATCGGCATCGGGGCCGGGAAGGCTGCGCAGGACGGTGACGGCAACGCCCCCCTCTCCGGGCTGCGGCGCCCGCAGGGCAAGGACCGGCGCCGGCGCCTGCACCACCCGCACCGCGCCACGGGCCTGCAAGGCGGCAAGCAGGCCGTCACGGCTGTCGCGCGCCAGCCCGTCCGAGAGCCAGAGCGTGTCGAATCGGCCCTCGAGCTGGGAAGCGAAGGCGGCGACCGCCTCGGCCTGCGGCTCCCAGGCGGCGGGGGCGAGGGTGGCGGTGCCGGCGGCCAGCGCGGCGGCATCGGTGAACTCGGGCATGACCCCCGGCGGATCGGTCAGCAGCACCAGCGCCACCGGCCGCCCGGCGCGCCCGGCATCCTCCAGCGCCTGCGCGATCCGGGCGCGGCGCGCCTCCCAGTCCGGGGCATCGGCCCAGCTCGCATCGGCAAGGATCAGCACCGGGCCGCTGCCGCCGCCCTCCTGCACCTGCGGCGACAGCACCGGCCCGGCAAAGCCGAGGATCACCGCCGCGGCCGCCAGCAGGCGCAGCAGCAGCAGCCACCACGGGGTGCGCTCGCTCTGCCGCTCGCCGTCCTGAAGGCCGAGCAGCAGCGCCACGCCCGGGAAGCGCCGCCGCACCGGGGCCGGCGGCACCGCGCGCAGGATCACCCAGAGCACCGGCAGCGCCACCAGCGCCACCAGCAGCCACGGCGCCGCAAAGCCGAGGGGCCCGAGGATCAGCATCGCGCACCCGTCATGCCGGCCCGTGCCCCGGATGGTGACCCGGCCCATGCCGCTGCGCGAGCGCGCCGCGCAGCCACAGCAGCGCGCCGGCGGCCGGGGTGTCGGTGTGATGGGTCGAGACCTGCCAGCCGGCCTCGTGCGCGAGCCGGGCGACCTCGTCCTTGCGCGCGGCCAGCCGGTCGCGGTAGCGCGCCCGCAGCGCGCCGGCATCGAGGGTCTCGTGGCGCAGCGCGCCGGCCATGCTCTCGAACACGGTGCGGCCGGCAAAGGGAAAGGCTTCCTCGGCCGGGTCGAGCACCTGCAGGATCGCCCCGCGCACCTCGCGCCCGGCAGCGAGCGCGAGCGCATCGCGCAGCGGTCCGAGATCGCCTAGGAAATCCGACAGGAACACCGCCCGCCCGCGCAGCGGCAGGCCGGCCGCATCGGGGGTGCCGAAATCGGCCGGGTCCGGCACCGACAGGTCGGCGGCCATCTGCGCCAGATGCGCGGTGCCGCGCCGCGGCGGATGGAGCGCGGGCAGGATGCCCACCCGCTCGCCGCCGCGCAGGGCCAGCACCGCCAGCGCCAGCGCGATCAGCGCCGCGCGCCCGCCCTTGGCCGGCAGCGCCGGCGAGGAGGCGAAGCGCATCGCCGCCGAACGGTCGGCCCAGACCAGCAGCGTCTGCGCCGCCTGCCATTCCCGGTCCTGCACGAAGGCCGCATCGCCGCGGGCCGAGCGCCGCCAGTCGATGGCGCGGGCCGGATCGCCCGGCAGCGCCGGCCGGTATTGCCAGAACTCGGTGCCATGGCCCGGCTGCCGGCGCCCGTGCTCGCCGAGGATCACCGTGGCGGCAAGGCGCCGGGCCTCGACCAGCAGCGGCGGCAGCGGCGCGGCAAGGCTCTCGGCCCCGCCATGCAGGGCGGCGGCATCCCTCACGCGGCCAGCTCTCCGGCCTCGGCCCGGGCGGCCATGCGGGCGATCAGGGCGGGCAGGCTCTCGCCGCGGGCGCGGGCCGCGAAGGACAGCGCCATGCGATGCCCGAGCACCGGCCAGGCCAGCGCGCTCACATCCTCGGGCGAGGGGGCGAGCCGGCCGTCCATCAGCGCCCGGGCCCGCACCGCGAGCATCAGCGCCTGCGCCGCGCGCGGCCCCGGCCCCCAGGCCACGCCGTCGCGCACCTCGGCCGGGGCGGTGGCGTCCCCGGGCCGGCAGCCCCGCACCAGATCGAGGATCTGGCCCAGCACCGCCTCGCCGACCGGCATCCGCCGCAGCAGATCCTGCGCGGCCAGCAACTCCGGCGCGGTCATCACCGCCAGCGCCTCGGCCTCCTGCGCGCCGGTGGTGGCGAGCAGGATGTCGCGCTCGGTGTCGCGGTCGGGATAGGGGACGTCGACCTGCAGCAGGAAACGGTCGAGCTGCGCCTCGGGCAGGGGATAGGTGCCCTCCTGCTCGATCGGGTTCTGGGTGGCAAAGACGTGGAACGGCGCCGCGAGCGGCCGGCGCATCCCCGCCACCGTCACCGCGCGCTCCTGCATCGCCTCGAGCAGCGCCGACTGGGTGCGGGGGCTGGCGCGGTTGATCTCGTCGGCCAGCAGCAGCTGGCAGAACACCGGCCCCTCGATGAAGCGGAAGCTGCGGCGCCCTTCGGCATCGGTCTCGAGCACCTCGGAGCCGAGAATGTCGGCGGGCATCAGGTCGGGCGTGAACTGCACCCGCCCGCCGTGCAGGCCCATGACGGTCGAGAGCGCCTCGACCAGCCGGGTCTTGCCCAGCCCCGGCAGGCCGATGAACAGCGCATGTCCCCCGCACAACAGCGCGGTGAAGGCCAGATCGACCACCGCATCCTGTCCGATGAAGCGCCGCGCGACGGATGCCCGCGCCTCGGTCAGCCGCGCGCCCAGCGCCTCGATGGCGGGGATGAGGTCTTCGGTCATGGCAAACGGGGCTCCGGCGCTCTAGAACTGTCCCGGGGTGATAGCGCGGGGCGCGGCAATGGCAAAGACACTTGGCGGTGACAGCGGCCCGGGGGCGGAAACCCTCCTGCAGGCCGCAAGGGCCACCGGCGGGCGCGGCCTGCCGCCGGTGCATCTGTGGGATCCGCCGTTCTGCGGCGATATCGACATGCGCATCGCCCGCGACGGGACCTGGTTCTACCTCGGCACCCCGATCGGCCGCCCGGCGCTGGTGCGGCTGTTCTCGACGATCCTGAAACGCGAGGGCGGGGAGCATTTCCTCGTCACCCCGGTCGAGAAGGTGCGCATCCGGGTCGATGACGCGCCCTTCGTCGCCGTGGATTTCACGCGCGACGGCGGCGACCTCACCTTCGTGACCAATGTGGGCGAGGCGGTGACCGCGGGGACGGAGAACCCGATCCGGGTCGATCTCGACCCCGGGACGCAGGAGCCCGCGCCCTATGTCCATGTCCGCCGCGACCTCTGGGCGCTGATCGACCGCAAGTCCTTCTACCGGCTGGTCGAGATCGGCGGGATCGAGGGCGACTGGTTCGGCCTGCGCTCGGGCGGGGAGTTCTTCCCGGTCGCGCCCGCGGCCTCGCTCGGCGGGGTCTGACCGCCATCCGTCCCCGGCCCCGGGGTTCTTTGCGGGAGATATACGCAGGCGCCTGTTGAAATGCGCAGGCACCTTCCTATATTCGGGCCATCGAACCAACCGGATGGCAAGGAGACCCATATGACCGGACCACAGGAACATGACGACGACCGGCAACTGCCGGACGACTCGCGCCTCGGGGCGCGGCTCTGGTATCTGCTGATGCTGATCCGCCGCGAGGATGCGGAACTGCGCGGCGGCGGCCGGGCGGCGGCAAGCTTTCGCGGCCAGGGCCGGGTGCTGCGGCTGCTGGCGCTGCATTCGCCGGTCGCGCAGAAGGAGCTGGGCTATCTGCTCGGCATCCGCTCGCAATCGCTGGCCGAGCAGATCGGCAAGCTCGAGGAGGCCGGGCTCGTCGCCCGCGAACCCGATCCGCAGGACGGGCGCACCAGCCTCGTGCGCCTGACCGACGCCGGCCGCGAGGCGGTCGAGACCGTGCGCGAGGCGCCGGGCAGCGATCCGTTCGCGGTGCTGGAGGAGGACGAGCGGCAGCAACTGGCCGGCCTGCTCGACCGGGTGATCGCCGCCATGGAGGCCGCCATGCCCGGGGGCCCCGATTCGCGGCTGCGGATGTTCAGGGAGATGGCCTTTTCCGATGACGGCGCGCATCCCGGGCACGGGGGCTTTGGCGGCTTCGGTGGCTTCGGCGGCCGGTTCCGCGGCGGCTTCCGCAGCTTCCGCCACGGGTTCCGCGGGCATGGCAGCCATGGCGCCGGGCCCTGCCGGCACGGATCGCGCCGGGGACCGGACCCCGAGGGCTGGGACGGGCGCTGAGGCGCCCGCCCCCGCCTAGCGGATCAGGATCGCGCGGAAGTCGTTGACATTGGTGCCGGTCGGTCCGGTGGTGAACAGGTCGCCCAGCGCGGCGAACGCGCCCCAGGCGTCGTTCGCGGCCAGGGCGGCCTGGGGATCGTGACCGGCGGCGCGCAGGCGGGCGGCGCTGTCGCCGTCCGCGAAGGCCCCGGCATTGTCCTCGCTGCCGTCGATGCCGTCGGTATCGGCGGCCAGCGCCGCCACCGGCAGGCCCGCGGCGGCGATGGCGAAGGCGAGCAGGAACTCGGTGTTGCGGCCGCCGCGGCCCGTGCCGCGCAAGGTCACCGTGGTCTCGCCGCCCGACAGGATCAGCGCCGGGCGGCGGAACGGCCGGTCGCGCAGCGCCACCTCGCGGGCGATGGCGGCATGGACACGGCCCACGTCGCGGGCCTCGCCCTCGATCGCGTCGGACAGGATATGCGCCGGGATGCCGCGTTCGGCGGCCAGCGCGGCGGCGGCTTCAAGCGACAGGCGCGCCGAGGCGATGACATGGACCGCGTTCCCGGCCAGGCGCGGATCGTCGGGCGACGGCGCGGGGTTGTCGCCGCCCGCCAGCGCCGCCGCCACCGGGGGCGGCAGGGCGATGCGCCAGGCTTCGGCCATCGCGCGCGCCTCGGCGCGGGTCACGCGGTCGGGCACCGTCGGGCCGGAGGCGACCTGCGCCGGATCGTCGCCGGGCACGTCCGAGACCACCAGCGTCACCACCCGCGCCGGATGCGCCAGCAGCGCCAGCCTGCCGCCCTTGACCCGCGAGACCTGCTTGCGGATCGCGTTCATCACCGAGATCGGCGCGCCGGAGGCCAGAAGCGCCTCGTTCAGCGCCACCTCGTCGGCCAATGCCAGCCCCGGCCCCGGCGCCGGCAGCAGCGCCGAGCCGCCGCCGGTCACCAGCGCCACCACCAGATCATCGGCCCCCAGCCCGGCAAGCGCCGCCGTCAGCGCCGCCGTCGCCGCCGTCCCGGCGGCATCGGGCACCGGATGCGCGGCCTGAAGCACCCGGATGCGCCCGGCCCCGACCGCCTGCCCGTGGCGGGTGACGACCACGCCCGACAGCGGCCCGTCCCAGAGCGCATCGAAGGCGCGGGCCAGTTCCGCGACCCCCTTGCCCGCGCCCACCACCACCGTGCGCCCCTTCGGCCGCGGCGGCAGGTGCCCGGGCAGGATCACCGCCGGGTTGGCCGCGGCGATGGCGGCGTGGAAGAGATCGGTCAGGAAGTCGCGGTCGTCGGGGGTCATCGGGTCCGCCTTTCGGACCATCTGCGCCGATCCGGGCGGCCGGGGCAACCCGTTCCGGGCATGCGGTCCGGCCCCATGGATTGCCGCGTCGCCTTCGGCTCCTCGCAATGGCGGGGAAGAATATCGTCATTGCGAGGCGGCGCAGCCGCCGTGGCAATCCCGAGGGCATCGAGTGGGGAATCCAGATTGCTTCGGCTTCGCCTCGCAATGACGGCCTTCGCAGGCGGCGACACCGCGCCAATTCGCGCAGGGCCGTTCGCCGGATTGCCCTGCCCGCCGCCGCGCCCGCCCTTGACAGTGTCCGCCCCGGGTTCATGCTTCCGGCGAAGAATCCCGCTGCCCGGAGTCCCGCCATGGCCTTTCCTGTCGCCTATACCCCCGATCCCGACCGTTACGACGGGCGCATGGTCTACAACCGCTGCGGGCGGTCCGGGCTGAAGCTGCCGGCGATCAGCCTCGGGCTGTGGCACAACTTCGGCCATGACATGCCGCATGCGACCAAACGGGCGATGTGCCGGACCGCCTTCGACCATGGGATCACCCATTTCGACCTCGCCAACAACTACGGCCCGCCCTACGGCAGCGCCGAGGAAGCATTCGGCGACATCCTGCGGCAGGATTTCCGGGGGCTGCGCGATCAACTCATCATCTCGTCCAAGGCGGGTTACGACATGTGGCCCGGCCCCTACGGCGAATGGGGCAGCCGGAAATATGTCCTCGCCTCCTGCGATCAGAGCCTGAAGCGGCTGGGTCTCGATTATGTCGACATCTTCTATTCGCACCGCTTCGACCCCGAGACGCCGCTGGAAGAAACCATGCTGGCGCTCGACCAGATCGTGCGCTCGGGCCGCGCGCTCTATGTCGGGATTTCGTCCTACAACGCCCGGCGCACCCGCGAGGCGGCGGCGATCCTGCGTGAACTGCGCACCCCGTTCGTCATCCACCAGCCGAGCTACAACATGCTCAACCGCTGGATCGAGGAGGACGGGCTGAAGGACACGCTGAAGGAACTCGGCCTCGGCTCCATCGCCTTCGTGCCGCTGGCGCAGGGGATGCTGACGCGGAAATATCTCAAGGGCGTCCCCGAGGGCAGCCGGGCGGCCCAGCACAAGAGCCTCGATCCCGCGCTCATCACCGACGGCTTCGTGAAGAACCTCAACCACCTGAACGACATCGCCGCGCGGCGCGGGCAGACGCTGGCGCAGATGGCGCTGGCCTGGGTGCTGCGCGACGGCGGCATCACCTCGGCGCTGGTGGGGGCGAGTCGCCCCGAACAGGTGGCCGATTGCGCCGGCGCGGTGAAGAACCTGTCCTTCACTGCCGAGGAACTGGCCGAGATCGACCGTTACGCGGTCTCGGAGGAAACCAACCTCTGGGCGCGTTCGGCGGAGATCGGGTGAGCAAGGCCGGGGCGCAGGCGCCGGACGCTGCCTTTCCCGCCGTGCGGCCGGGCGAGGTGATCGGCCTTCTGGGCGGTTCCTTCGATCCGGCGCATGAGGGGCATGTGCAGATCACCCGTCAGGCGCTGGAGCGGTTCGCGCTCGATCGGGTGTGGTGGCTGGTCAGCCCCGGCAACCCGCTAAAGGAACACGGGCCGGCGCCGCTGGCCGCGCGCATGGCGGCGGCGCGGGCGGTGATGCGCGATCGCCGGGTTCTGGTCACCGATATCGAGGCGCATCTGGGCACCCGCTTCACCGCCGAAACGCTGGCGCGGCTGGTGGCGCATTATCCGCAGGTGCGGTTTGTCTGGCTGATGGGGGCCGACAATCTCGAGCAGATTCACCTCTGGCAGGACTGGCGCGAGATCTTCAATCTGGTCCCGGTGGGCGTGCTGGCCCGGCCCGGTGCCGAGAATGCCGCCGAGGCGCCCGCCGCGCGCGAACTGGCCGGGGCGCGGCTGCCCGAGGATCGCGCGGCGATGCTCGGGCGGCAGGCGCCGCCCGCCTGGTGCCTGATTTCCAACGCGCTGAGCGATGCCTCCTCGACCGAGATCCGCGCGCGCGGGCTGTGGGGGGCCGACAACAGATGAACAGGCGGATCGGGCGGCGCGGGGTTCTGGCCGGGCTGGCGGGGCTGGCGGCAGCGCCGGCTCTGGCCGAGGCGCCGCTCATCGCCCTGCGCCCGCCGGCGCGCAGGCTGCCGGCACCGCTGCGGCCGCAGCTCCGGCCCGACGGCATCCTGCCGCCCGGGGCCGCGCAGATCGTGGCGCGGGCGGGCCTGTCGGGGCAGGTCTCGATCGCGCTGGCCGATGCCCGGACCGGCCAGATGATCGACATGGTGGCGCCGGCACAGGCGCTGCCGCCCGCCAGCGTGATGAAGACCTTCACCGCGCTTTACGCGCGCGAGGTGCTGGGGCCGGACCACCGCTTCACCACCCGGGTGCTGGGCACCGGCGATGTCGCGGGCGGGCGTCTCGACGGCGACCTGGTCCTCGCGGGCGGCGGCGACCCGACCCTGCTGACCGACGATCTGGCGGTGCTGGCCCGCGACCTGCGCGCCGCCGGCCTGCGCGAGGTCACCGGGCGCTTCCTCGTCTGGGGCGGGGCGCTGCCTTACCTGCGCCAGATCGACCACGAGCAGACCCCGCAGGCGGGCTACAACCCCGGGCTCTCGGGGCTGAACCTGAATTTCAACCGGGTGAATTTCGCCTGGGAACGTGCCGGCGGCGACTGGCGGGTGGGGATGGATGCCCGCTCCGACACCCGCCGCCCCGAGGTGAGCGTGGCGCGGATGCGCGTCGTCGACCGGGCGGCGCCGGTCTATACCTATGACGATTCCGGCGCGCGCGAGGAATGGACCGTGGCGCGGCGCGCGCTGGGCGACGGCGGCACCCGCTGGCTGCCGGTCAGGCGCCCGGCGATCTATGCCGGCGACGTGTTCCGCGCGCTGGCACTGGCCGAGGGCATTCGCCTGCCCGGGGCGGCCGAAGTGGCGGACCTGCCCGCCGGGACCGAGCTTGCCCGCCACGACAGCGCGCCGCTGGATGCGGTCATTGCCGACATGCTCGACTATTCCACCAATCTCACCGCCGAGGTGCTGGGCCTGAGCGCCGCAAAGGCGCTGGGTGCCGAGCCCGGAACGCTGGCGCAATCGGCGCGGGTGATGCGGCGCTGGCTGATCGCGCGGCATGGCGTGGCGCCGCGCCCCGTCGATCACTCGGGGCTGGGCGAGGGCAGCCGGGTCAGCGCCTCCGAGATGCTCGCCGCGCTGGTGGGGGCGGGGCAGGGCGATTTCCCGGCGCTGCTGAAGAACGTGGCGATGACCGATGACGAGGGCAAGCGGCTGGCCGCGCCGCCGGCCGTGGTGCGGGCCAAGACCGGCACCCTCGATTTCGTCTCGGCGCTGGCGGGGTTCCTGCTGCTGCCCTCGGGGCGCCGGCTGGCCTTCGCGATCTTCACCGCCGACCCCGAACGCCGCGCCGAGGCCCGCGCCTCGAACGACGAGGCCCCGCCCGGCACCGCCGAGTGGAACCGCGCCGCGCGGCGCCTGCAACAGCAGCTCCTGCGCGCCTGGGCCGCGCGGCACGGGTGAGTGCGGGCCGGGGCCGGTCAGCGCAGCCCCGTCATTGCGGGGATGCCCCCGGAATCACTCCGCCGCCGCATAGCCCGCCAGCGCGGCCTCGGTGCCCTGCGACCAGAGTTGCCCGAGTGCGGCGGCGAAGGCCGCGCGGAACCGTTCCTTGCCGCCCAGATCACCGAACACCGCGCGGTTGGAGAGGAAGGCGCCGGGGTCGTCGCGCGCGGCCAGCGCGCGGGCCTTCAGGTCGGCGGCGTTCCCGTCATTGGGCGGGATTGCGTTGCCCGCCTCGTCGGTGCCGGCGCAGTAGCGGCACCAGAGCGCCACCTCGAGCGCCAGCCCCGCGACCGGCAGCCCGTGCCCGAGCGCGTGGCGGATCGTGGGCAGGATGAATTTCGGCTGCCGGTTCGAGCCGTCCAGACAAAGCCGCGCGATCGTGTCGCCGACCTCGGGATTGGCGAAGCGTCCGGCGACCTGCTCGCGATAGGCATCGTAGCTCACGCCCGGGATCGGGGCGAGGGTGGGCTCGATCTCGCGCCGGGTCAGCCGGTCGAGCCAGCGGGTGATGCGCGGATCGGCCATCGCCTCGTGGACGAAGTGATGGCCGAGCAGCGCGCCCGGATAGGCGATCGCGGCATGGCCGCCGTTGAGGATGCGCAGCTTCATCAGCTCGTAGGGCACGACATCGGCGACGAATTCGACCCCGACCTCCTCGAGCGCCGGGCGGCCCTGCGGGAACCTGTCCTCGAGCACCCATTGCCGGAACGGCTCGCAGATCACCGGGGCGGCGTCCTCGATGCCGAAGCGGCCGGCGACCAGCGCGCGCTCGCGGTCGGTGGTGGCGGGGGTGATGCAGTCGACCATGGAATTGGGGAAGGCCACGTTGGCCGCCACCCAGTCCGCAAGGGCCGGATCGGAGAGCCGTGCCAGCCCGGTGACCGTGCGCGCCGCCGCATGGCCGTTGCCGGGCAGGTTGTCGCAGGAGAGCACGGTGAAGGGCGGGATGCCGGCGGTGCGGCGGGCGCGCAGGGCGGCGAGGATCATGCCGAACACGGTGCGCGGGGCGTCGGGATGCGCGGCGTCGGCCGCGATCTCGGGATGGCGCGCGTCGAAGCCGTCGGTGGTGGCATCGACGAAATAGCCGCCCTCGGTCACCGTCAGCGAGACGATGCGGATCGCCGGATCGGCCATGGCGGCGATGGTCGCCTGCGGGTCCACCGGCACAAAGCCCACCATCGCCCCGGTGATGCGCGCCGACAGCCCCGCGGGATCGAGCTCGACCACCGTGGTCAGCCAGTCCTGCGCCGCGAGGCGGTCGCGCATCGCCGCATCGCCGGGCTTCACCCCGGCGCCGAGCAGCGCCCAGTCGTGGTCGCGGCCCAGCCCGAACAGCCGGTCGAGATAGACCTGCATATGCGCGCGGTGGAAATTGCCGACCCCGACATGAAGGATGCCGGCGCGCAGGTCCGCGCGGTCGTGGCGCGGCACCGCCACCCCGGCGGGCGGGTGCGCAAGCAGGGCGAGGGACAGGCGTTCAGGCATGGTTCAGCTCATCCATTGGCCGCCGTCGACATTGTAGGTCTGGGCGACGATGTATTCCGCCTCGTCCGAGGCAAGAAAGACGGCCATGCCGGTGAGATCATCGGGCCGGCCCATGCGGCCGTAGGGCACGGCCGCGCCGACCTCGCGCTTCTTCTGGCCCGGCGGCTTGCCCTCGTATCTGGCGAACAGGGCATCCACCTCGTCCCACATCGGCGTGTCGACCACGCCCGGGGCGATGGCGTTCACGTTGATGCGGTGCCCGATCAGGTTCAGCCCCGCCGATTGCGTGAGGCTGATGACCGCGGCCTTCGAGGCGCAGTAGACCGCCACCAGCGGCTCGCCCCGCCTGCCGGCCTGCGAGGCCATGTTGATGATCCGCCCGCCGCGGCCCTGCCCGATCATGCGCCGCGCCACCGCCTGCATGACGAACAGGGTGCCCGCGACGTTGATCGCGAATACGCGGTCGTAGCTTTCGCGGGTGATGTCGGTGATCGGGGCGAGGTCGAACACCGCGGCATTGTTGAGCAGGATGTCGATGCCGCCGCCCCATTCGGCCGCCTGCGCCACGCCCGCGTCGATGCTGGCCTGGTCGGTCACGTCCATGCGGATGCCGGTCGTCCCGGCGCCGCATCCGGCCGCGGCCGCCTCGGCGCCCGAGATGTCGGCGATGGCGACCCGGGCGCCCTCGGCCAGATAGGCCCGCACGAAGGCCAGCCCGATCCCGCGCGCGCCGCCGGTGACCAGCGCGGTCTTTCCCTTCAGTCTCATATCCTCGATCCCTTCGCGTCGAAACGGTGCAGCCGGTCCATGTCGGGCGTGAGCCAGACCGTATCGCCCGGCCCCGGGATGCCGTCGCCGGTGGCGCGCACGGTGATCGCCTCGGCAAGGCCGGTGTCGTGGACATGAAAGAACGTGTCCGAGCCCAGATGTTCGGTCACCCGCACCGTGCCGCGCCAGTCGCCGCCCCCGGCCGAGATGGCGAGATGCTCGGGACGGATGCCGATCGCATGGGCACCGTGGCGGGCGGCCTCGGGCCCCTCGATGAAGTTCATCCGCGGGCTGCCGATGAAGCCGGCGACAAAGCGGTTCAGCGGCCGGTGGTAGAGGTCGAGCGGGCTGCCGACCTGCTCGATCCGGCCGGCCTGCAGCACCACGATCTTGTCGGCCATGGTCATCGCCTCGACCTGGTCGTGGGTGACGTAGATCATCGTCGTGGCAAGGCGCTGGTGCAGCTCGCTGATCTCGAGCCGCATGCCGACCCGCAGCGCCGCGTCGAGATTGGACAGCGGCTCGTCGAACAGGAAGGCCGCCGGCTCGCGGACGATGGCGCGGCCGATGGCCACCCGCTGCCGCTGGCCGCCCGAGAGCTGGCCGGGCCGGCGGTCGAGATAGGCGGTGAGGTTCAGCACTTCGGCCGCCGCCTCGACCCGGCGGTTGCGCTCGTCCCGGTCCATCCCGGCCATGCGCAGCGGAAAGGTGATATTGGCGCGCACCGTCATGTGGGGGTAGAGCGCGTAGCTCTGGAACACCATCGCCAGCCCGCGCGCGGCCGGGGGTGCCCCGGTCATGTCGCGGCCGTCGATCCGGATATGGCCACCGGACACGTCCTCGAGCCCGGCGATCAGCCGCAGCAGCGTGGACTTGCCGCAGCCCGAGGGCCCGACGAAGACGACGAACTCGCCGTCCTCGATCGAAAGGTCGAGCGGCGGGATCACCTCGACATCGCCGAAGCGCTTGCTCACCTGCGAAAGCGTGATCTGGCCCATCTGCGGCCCCCCTATTTCACCGCGCCGAAGGTCAGGCCGCGGACGAGTTGCTTCTGGCTGAACCAGCCGAGGATCAGGATCGGCGCGATCGCCATGGTCGAGGCCGCCGAGAGCTTGGCGTAGAACAGGCCCTGCGGGCTCGAGAATCCGGTGATGAACTTGGTCAGCGGCGCCGCGCCGGCGACGGTGAGGTTGATGGTCCAGAACGCCTCGTTCCAGGCGAGGATGATGTTCAGAAGCAGGGTCGAGGCGATCCCCGGCATCGCCATCGGCGTGAGGACGTAGAGGATTTCCTTGCCCAGGGTCGCGCCGTCCATGCGCGCGGCCTCGAGGATCTCGCCGGGGATTTCCTTGAAATAGGTGTAGAGCATCCAGATGATGATCGGCAGGTTCATCAGCATCACCACGATGATGAGGCCGATGCGGCTGTCGAGCAGGCCGAGGTCGCGGAAGATCAGGTAGATCGGCACCAGCACGCCCACCGCCGGCATCATCTTGGTGGAGAGCATCCACATCAGCAGGTCGCGCGTGCGCCGTCCGGGGACGAAGGCCATCGACCAGGCCGCCGGAATCCCGACCGCGAGCCCGAGCCCGGTCGAACCGAGCGCGATGATGACCGAGTTCCAGAAATAGCGGAAATAGGCGCGCTGGGCCTCGACATCGCGGTAGTTCTTCAGGGTCCAGTCGAAATCGAGGAACCGCGGCGGCGAGGCCACCGCCTGCGCCTCGGGCTTGAACGAGGTGAGCAGGGTCCACAGGATCGGAAAGAACAGGAGCAGCGCCACCGTCCAGGCGGCGGCGGTGTTGATGCTCTTGCGGCGGAGCGAGACGGCGCGGGCCATGGCGTTACCTCAGGCGTCCAGATTCTTGCCGACCGCGATCATCAGGAAGACCGCGACGATATTGGCGAGCACCACCGCGACCATCCCCCCGGCGGCGGCGGTGCCGGCGTTGAAGCCCAGCAGCGCCTCCTTGTAGATCAGGTAGGTGAGGGTCGTTGAGGCATTGCCCGGCCCGCCGTTGGTGGTGACGAGGATCTCGCCGAAGATGCCGAGCAGGAAGATGGTCTGGATCAGGATCACCACGGTGATCGCCCGTGCCAGATGCGGCAGGATGATGAACCGGAACCGCTGGAGCGGCGGGGCGCCGTCCATCTCGGCGGCCTCGAGCTGCTCGCTCGACATGCTTTGCAGCGCGGTGAGCAGGATCAGGGTCGCGAAGGGCAGCCATTGCCAGGCGACGATCAGGATGATCGAGGCCAGCGGCGCCTTCCCGAGGAAATCATAGGGGCGCAGGCCCGCGAATTTCAGCGCCTCGGCAAACAGGCCGTTGGTCGGGTTCATGAACATGTTCTTCCAGATCAGCGCCGCGACCGGCGGCATGATGAAGAACGGCGAGATGACGAGGATCCGCACCGGCCCCTGTCCCCAGAGCGGCTGGTCGATCAGCAGCGCGATCAGGATGCCGAGCACCACGGTGATCAGCAGCACGCCCACCACGAGGATGAGGGTGTTGGCGATCGACAGCAGGAAGGCCGGCGAGGCCACGAAATTGGTGTAGTTTGTGAAGCCGATGAAGCCCGAACGCTCGGGCGTCAGCAGGTTGTAGCGCAGGAACGAGAACCAGATCGTCACCGCCAGCGGCACGACCATCCAGACCAGCAGCAGGATCACCGAGGGCGCCAGCATCAGCCGCGCGGCCTTGCGTGAGGATTGCGTGGACATCCGGCCCCCCCGGGCGAGAGATGCGGGAACCGGCCGGGCAGGGCGCCCGGCCGGAAGGTCGGCGGCGTCAGTCGTAATAGCCCGCCGCGGTCATTTCCTGCACGGCCAGCGCCTGCGCGGCGGCGAGCGCCTCGGCGGCGGTCTTCTGGCCGGCAAGCGCGGCCGAGAATTCCTGCCCGACCGAGGTGCCGATGCTCTGGAACTCGGGGATCGCCACGAACTGGACCCCGGTATAGGGCACCTCCTGCACCGAGGGGTGGATCGGGTCGGCCGAGTTGATCGAGGCGAGCGTGATCGCCGCGAACGGCACCTGCGCATAGTCCGGGTTCTCGTAGAGCGAGGTCCGGGTGCCCGGCGGGACATTGGCCCAGCCCTCGTTCCCGGCCACCAGCGCGAGGTAGTCCTTCGAGGTCGCCCATTCGATGAAGGTCGTGGCGGCTTCCTTGGCGTTGGAGGAATCCGGGATCGCCAGCGACCAGGCCCAGAGCCAGTTGCCGCGCGGCCCCAGCCCGTTGTCGGGGGCGAGCGCGAAGCCGACCCGGTCGGCGACCACCGAATTGTTCGGATCGGTGACGAAGGACGCCGCCACGGTGGCGTCGATCCACATGCCGCACTTGCCCTGCTGGAACAGGGTCAGGTTCTCGTTGAACCCGTTCGAGGAGGCGCCGGGCGGGCCATAATTCTCCATCAGGCCGAGATAGGTCTCCAGCGTCGCCGCCCATTCGGGGCTGTCGAACTGCGGCTGCCAGTCCATGTCGAACCAGCGGGCGCCGAAGGAATTGGACATGGCGGTGAGGAAGGCCATGTTCTCGCCCCAGCCGGCCTTGCCGCGCAGGCAGATGCCGTAGATGCCGGCATCCTCGTCGGTCATGGCCGCGGCGGCCTGTCCGATGAACTCCCATGTGGGGGCTTCGGGCATCTCGAGCCCGGCGGCCTCCATCAGGTCGGTGCGATACATCACCATCGAGCTCTCGCCGTAGAAGGGCGCGGCGTAGAGATTGCCGTCCACGGTCAGCCCGGCCCGGATCGGCGGCAGCAGGTCGTCCACGTCATAGCCGTCCGAGAACTCCAGCGGCGCGAGCCAGCCGCGCGCGCCCCAGATCGGCACCTCATAGGTGCCGATGGTCATGATGTCATACTGGCCATCGCCGGTGGCGATGTCGGTGGTGACGTTCTGGCGCAGGGTGTTCTCCTCGAGCGTCACCCATTGCAGGGCGATGTCGGGATGCGCGTCGGTGAAGGCGTCGGTCAGGCCCTGCATGCGGATCATGTCGCCGTTGTTCACCGTGGCGATGGTCAGCGTGACGGGCCCCTCCTGGGCCAGCGCCGGCAGCGCCAGCGCCCCGGCCGCGACCGCGCCGAGAAGCGCGCCCAGGGGCGCGCGCGGTTGGGTCTTCATGGCTATCCTCCCTCTCTGCCCGGTTTTGGGCAAATGCTAAATCAGCGGGCAAATGTTCGGCGCCGGTGCTGATTCTGTCAAGGGCCGATCGCCGCCGCGCCGCGGCATCGCGGGGGCCATGCCGCCCTTCCGGGCCCCGGGGGGTATCTTCGCGAAGATCGAGAGGCAGACGCGCCGCGGTCAGGAGGCGAGGAGCAGGCCGGCGGTGGCCTCGTCGGTGACGAGGCCGGTGATCCGGCGGCCGGTCAGCGCGGCGCGGATCGCCGCGACCTTGGCCGCGCCGACCGCGACCGCGACCATCGGTCGGCCCGCCTGGCAGTCGAGCGCCGCCGAGGCCACCCTTGCGTTATGGGCGCAGTCCAGCAGCGCGCCGTCGCGGTCGTAGATCCAGCTCGTGATCTCGCCCGCGGCGCCGCGGGCGACCAGCTCCTCGGCCTCGGCGGCGGTGAGGAAGCCGTCCACCACCAGCGGCGCCCGCGCCCCGAGCTGGCCGATCCCCACCAGGGTCAGGTCGGCCTCGGCGCAGAGCGCGAGGGTGTTGCGGATCGGCTCGAGCGCATGGAGCACCCGCAGCTCGGCCTCGTCGCGGGCCAGCACCGGCAGCGGGAACGGATAGTGCCGGGCGCCGACCCGGTCGGCCATGCGGATCACGGCGTTGTAGGGCGTGGCTTCGCCGTCGGACATCATGTTGCCCAGCCGCGAGACGATGGAATGCTGCGGGCAGGACATCGAGGAGAGCTGCTCGACCGTCGCCTTCAGCGCCCGGCCGGTGCCCAGGGCGATGATGCGCGGATCGGGGGCGCGCAGCACCCGTTCGAGCTCGGCCGCGGCGGCGATCGCGACCCCGGCGAGCAGTTCCGGCGCCGCCGGGTCCGAGGGCACCACCTCGGCGAGGTCGATGCCGAAACGCTCGTGCAGGCGACGGCCGAGATCCATGCAGCGCCCGATCGGGTGGTCGATGCGGACCTTCACCAGCCGCTCCGAGACCGCCATCGCTACCAGCCTCTGCGCGGTCTGGCGCGAGACGCCGAGGCTGCGGGCGATCTCGTCCTGGGTGCGGCCGGCGACGTAGTAGAGCCAGCCGGCGCGGGCGGCATCGTCGAGGCGGGTGGCCTCGGTAGAGGGGCGGGGGGCGGTCACGGGCGGGGCTCCTCGGTGATCGTGTCGGGCCAGAGGCCGGGAAAGGCGGCCCAGTCGTCGAAGGCCGGGACCGCGGGATCGGGCGGCAGGCCGGCGCCGCGCATGTGGCTGGCCCCGGCATAGAGCCCGACCCGCATCCCGGCCGCCTGCGCGGCGAGCACGCCGGGGCGGCTGTCCTCGATCACCAGGCAGCGGCCGGGCATCGCCCCCATCCGTGCGGCGGCATGGAGGAAGAGATCGGGCGCCGGCTTGCCCCGCGCGACCTCGGAGGCGGTGAAGCGATGGGCGAACACCCGGTCGAGCCCGGTGATCGCCAGCGAGCGCGCCAGCCGCGGCGGGCTCGAGGAGGTGGCGAGGCAGAACGGCACCCGCAGCCGGGCGATCAGCTCGAGGATGCCGGGGGTGAGCCGGAGGTCGGTCTCGAACCGGGCAAGCAGGCGGCTGCGGTAGCGGTGCTCGAAATCGGCCGGCAGCGCGGTGGCGAAACGCTCGCGGATGATGGCGGCGACGGTCGGGAAGCTGCGGCCGAGGAAATGGTCGCGGACATAGGCCGGGGTCAGCGCCACGCCGTCGCGCGCCGCCTCCTCGACCAGCACCCGGGCGCTGATCACCTCGCTGTCGATCAGCACGCCGTCGCAGTCGAAGATCACGAGCGAGATGGAACGGGACAATGGCGGAGCCTGCACGACCGGGATTCGCCCGAATCGTAGCCGCTCGCGGGGCCGTTGTCGCCCCTTCGCGGCCGGGGGGCGCCGGTCGTCATTGCGAGGCGGCGCAGCCGCCGCGGCAATCCACGGGGCCGGGCTCTGCACCCGGGCCATGGATTGCTTCGCCTGCGGCTCGCAATGACGGAGAGAAGGGTGCCGCCCCCTTTCACCCCGGCAGCCGGGTCCGCAATCGCAGCGGCTCGCGGGGCCGTTGTCGCCCCTTCGCGGCCGGGGGGCATCTGTCGTCATTGCGAGGCGGCGCAGCCGCCGCGGCAATCCACGGGGCCGGGCTCTGCACCCGGGCCATGGATTGCTTCGCCTGCGGCTCGCAATGACGGAGGGGCGGTTGCCGCGCCCCCTTCACCCCGGCAGCGGAGTCTACAATCGCAGCCGCTCGCGGGGCCGTTGGCGCCCCTTCGCGGCCGGGGGGCGGGTCGTCATTGCGAGGCGGCGCAGTCGCCGCGGCAATCCACGGGGCCGGGTGCTTCGCCCAGGCCATGGATTGCTTCGCCTGCGGCTCGCAATGACGGGGAGAAGGTTGCCGGCCGCCCCCCCTCAGCCCAGCAGCAGGATCCGCGGTCCGGTGTCGGCCGGCGGGATCTCGTGGAATTCGACCGAGAGCCGGCCGGCGCCCAGTGCGGTGAGGCGGGTGCGCAGGCTGCGGCCGTCGGTCAGGGCGATCACCTCCTCGACCGGCGCGGCGGCGGGATCGGGGCCGTCGGCCGCCACCTCGGCCAGCCGGGTCCAGAGCGGGTTGGGAGGCCCGGCCGCGCGCCAGCGGGCGAGTTCCTGCGCCAGCGGATGATCCTGCGGCCGCTCGGGCGCGAGGTCCCAGAGCCGGGCATAGGCGGCGTTGCACAGGATCATGCCGCCGCCGCCCGAGAAGACCGCGAGCGCCTGCGGCAGCCGGTCGAGGACCGCCTGCACCGCCTCCTGCCCGCGGCGCAGATGGCGGTTGAGGGCGATCTCGTCGCTGATGTCCTCGATGAAGAAGGCCAGCGCCCCGTCGGGATGCGGCCGGCCGGTGATGCGGTAGGTGCGGCCGTCGGGCAGCGACCAGTTCTCGCAATAGGTGCCGTCCTCGGCCCGGGCCTGCAGGGTGGCGAGATGGTTGCGCCAGCTCGACCAGTCGCGCGGCTCGGGGAGGATCTGCGCCTCGCGCAGGCGGTCGAGCAGGTTGCGCACATGCGGGCGGCGGAGGAGATAGTCGGGCCGCAGCCCGGTGAGATCGGGGAAGGCCGGGTTGAACAGCACCAGCCGCCGCCGCCGGTCGAACACCGCGAGTCCGGTGCGCAGGTCGGCGAAGGTGCGGGTCAGGGTCTGGACGAAGGCGGTGCGCGCCGCCTCGGCGGCGACGATCCGGGTCGCGTCGCTGGCAAAGCCGGTATGGCCGCCGTCCTGCGGCACCCGGCGGATGTCGAACCAGAGCGGCTCCTCGGCCCCGGGCGGGGTCAGGGCGACCGGGGTGCCCGGGCCGGCATCGGCGGGAAAGATCGGCCGC
>Ga0172382_10004205_pt1 | contig 22199 bp, 19 predicted proteins | sample Leawel138RmetaG_FD_122245 | JGI IMG/M metagenome (GOLD analysis project Ga0172382, IMG submission 122245) | Leachate microbial communities from a municipal landfill in Southern Ontario, Canada - Leachate well 138R metaG | ecosystem: Engineered > Solid waste > Landfill > Unclassified | place... | reverse complement strand
CGCTGGACCCACCGCCGAGCAGCGGTCTCAATCCCTTTTTTGTCAGGGCTCTTTTTGAAGGCGGAGTGTGCGGCGATTCTGTTTGAGGGGAGGGTCTCAATCCCTTTTTTGTCAGGGCTCTTTTTGAAGCCGTTCCAGGTTGAAGGATACCGGAAATACCGGTCTCAATCCCTTTTTTGTCAGGGCTCTTTTTGAAGGCTAAAAGGTGACGCATAACGCCTGAGTTATGCTGTCTCAATCCCTTTTTTGTCAGGGCTCTTTTTGAAGTATAACCTTGGAGGTAACGAGCGCATGAATGAGGTCTCAATCCCTTTTTTGTCAGGGCTCTTTTTGAAGCTGAGTGAAAACGATCTATGGCAACTTAAAAGTCTCAATCCCTTTTTTGTCAGGGCTCTTTTTGAAGTACACCCCCGAGCAGTTCGACCAGATCGGCTACGTCTCAATCCCTTTTTTGTCAGGGCTCTTTTTGAAGACCAGTACAACCACGAATACCAGCAAAACATCGAGGTCTCAATCCCTTTTTTGTCAGGGCTCTTTTTGAAGATGCCCTGTATGCAAAACCTCAGCCGACCAGGTCTCAATCCCTTTTTTGTCAGGGCTCTTTTTGAAGCAGTCCCAGGAAGATTTTTGCCTGATTCAATGTCTCAATCCCTTTTTTGTCAGGGCTCTTTTTGAAGGCCCCGACGTAGAAGCCTACGCGACCTGGACGCGTCTCAATCCCTTTTTTGTCAGGGCTCTTTTTGAAGGCATGACCCCACAACTGCGCCAGGCCGACCGGTCTCAATCCCTTTTTTGTCAGGGCTCTTTTTGAAGGACCCGTTTCGCCAACAAAGCGACCGCCGTGAGTCTCAATCCCTTTTTTGTCAGGGCTCTTTTTGAAGGCACTTTAGAAAATTTCTCCTTTCAATCAGCGATTTGGTAATACCCTTGAAGGAATTCGTCTCTTCTGAAAAGTTGGCTAAAATTTGCACAACCGATTCCTCGTTGAATGGCACCACTGAGGGCGTAGTGCCACAAGCACTGTAACGCACTGGTTGTTAAAGAACTACCCTACCTTGCGATCAGACAAGCCAGGTTTTCAGATATGAACGAAAACTGGCAACGTCGGCGGCGCCATCACAAATCGCAATGTCCAAGGCAGCGGCACGGCGCTTGTGTTTATCGGCCACAGGATAGGCGCTTACCAACAGGCCCTTGCCATACAGGCCACCCACATTGCGGCGCAAGGTGGCCAGTTTGTAGAGCGCTTCCTCGACGTCTGGGTCGCCCTTGTCGTTGAAGTGACGGGTTTTGCATTCGACGAGATAAAAGCGGTTGTCGTGAAGCAACGCGATGTCCAATTCATTGTCTACCGGCTCTCGCCCTTTGCCGCGCCCGCGAATGGCAAGGCTCCGGCCGAGATCTTGAAGTTTTCCGCCAAGCATGCCTTTGAGCTTTTCCGCCTCTCGATAGCAGAATTCTTCAAGCCAGAGCCCATTGCACAGATCCCGGCTGTCAGGGCTGGTGAAACGTACCTCATGCCCTCCCAGTTCGATCAAGCCTGTGTCCCTCATCTTGTCCAGCAGGGCTTGCAGACCCTGATTATTTTTCTGCGCCACACTTAAGGGTGTGGTCAGCGTTCCGCTTTCCGCGGCTTGCCAGGCGATGTAGTTGAGGGTCTTGATCTGGGCGAAAAAGCTGGGAATGGTGAGAACTTCCTGGAACAGCTTGAACTGGTCCACTGGTACCGGGGTGATTTTGCGACCTTCAAGATTGAATCCATAGGCGGCCAGGTACTCCTTCAGCTTGAGTCGCTCCTCTATATCGAAGGCCTCCCGCTCTTCGCCTTGGTCGTCGAGCCAGTGAACTCGGTCATTTTCCACATAAAAAACCGGTATGTCGGCATTGAATCCGGCCATATGGGCGGCAATGGACATGGGCTTGGTGCCGCCGGTGGCGTTGATAAGCAGTTGTTCGCCATTGCCTTTGCGCTGAGCCAGGGTACTCTCCAACGCTTCCAATACGGACGGGTAATCCATGGCATCGGCGATTTCCAGGGCCTCCACTCGGATTCCTCGTGGGCCAAGCACGGTCTTCATGTGTTCCAGAGCGGTTAGCTGCTGCGGGCTGACCACAAAGAGTACATTGTCGGCCCTGATGTGTGCGGTGAGCAGAGGCGCCAGGTTGGGGATGGGTTGTTCCGAGAGCAGGCAGATATGGGTGGTGGTCATCGAATTCTCCTTGTCATTTGCGGCGGCTGTTTTGGCGTCGGATTTAAGAAAGGTCCCTCGATTGCAATCGGCGGTCAGTTTGCGATCCAGCGAGAATACACTGGCAGAAACGCCATTTGGGGCCAGAGTACCCACCTGGTGCGACGCAGCATTGCAGGAAACCGGGAAGTTGGTCGTCATTCATTGCATTCAACCCCTTGGGGCGACGGGTGATGTAGGTGATAGCGCCCAAGACCGAACACCGCTTCCTTGCCGACGTGCAGCCACTCCCCCAGGGCCAGCAGCTGGGCAAAGGGGGCGAGATCGCCGGTGAGTTCCAGCCGGCCCCTGAGGCCACCCAGCTTCATTGCCTGCTTCTGACGGTTGGAGTAGCGCTCCCAGTCGTGCCAGCGCATATCCGCCTCGAGGTGAATGTGCTGGGCGGCCGTACTCAGCGCGGCAAAGTCCGTTTGGGGCGGGCTGTCCAGCTGGGTGTCGCTCAGCAGTTGGTGACGCCGGGCGAGGTTGATCAGCAGGGTGCGGGCATCCAGCTCCCGCAGGCCCACGAGATTGCCCTTTTGCTGCAAACGGAGTGGCGTGGTGAACTCCAGGGTCACACGATTGCCCAGGGGCTGGGGCCTTGGCCCTGCCTGTGTGTGTGGGCGCACCCGACCACCGGGGGTATAGACGGGCTCACCATCGCGCTCCGCATGGATGCTTGTCAGCTGGCAAGGCACGGGGTTGGTTTTGCCAAGCCCCTGGGCCAGGGCCCGCTCCCAGGCGAGGATGATGAGGGGCAACTGTGGCAGCGCCTTGCCCATCAGCACCATGGAGAAGCTGAAGGTGTCGCCCTCGGCAAGAACCCTGGCGCCGCCCTCCGGCGGTTCGATCACATAGGGGTTCGGCATGGCGCTGAATTTTTGCAGGGCGTGATGGGCCAGGGGCGGGGTTTCGAAGATCTGCGAATAGGGGCAGGTAGCCAGCAGGGGGCAGCCGGTGCACTCCTTCATCCGGGTCATGCAGGCCACCCGTCGCAGGGCATGGCCGAAGGCGCCCCGCAGCATGGAGCCTGCGTAGTCAGGCAGACGCAGGGATTGCAGGGCGCGGACGGTGAAGGTGTAGCGGTTGAGGGGGAGAGCTTGGGTCACGGGGCTATTACCTTGAGGGGCCATGCTGGCTGAATGGCCTGTGGCCAGAGGTTGTGCTAGCCTTTGTAAGACAATGCAATACACCCGAAGAGGCATCCCATGGGTACCCTGACGATTCGTATCGACGACAAGCTGGAAGCCGACCTGGAGCGCATCGCCAAGGCCCGGCACCAGAGTAAGAGCGAAGTGGCGCGACAGATGCTGCGGGGCAGTCTGGTGCGGGAGACCCTTCGCCAACTCCACGACACCCTGGGGCCGCAGGCGCGGGCGGCGGGCTGGCTGACGGAGGACGACATCCAGCGGGATGTATCGTGAAGGTGTTTTTCGACACCAACGTCTGGTTGTCTGCCATCGTGTTCCCGGGTCTGTGTGCCGAATTGCTGGCCACTCTGGCCGAAACGGAGCACGAACTGTTGAGCAGCGAGCTGGTGCGGGCGGAAACCCACGAGGTTCTGCGCCGCAAGTTCCCCCGCCACGACGAAGCCATGGCGTTGTTCGAGCTCCTTTGGGCTGAAGCCCGGTGCCTGCCCGATATGGACAGCCCCGCCGATGATGCCGATGCCCGACTGGTGAAGGCAGCGGCGCAGGGGGGGGGCGGATCTGTTCGTGACGGGCGACCAGCGGGTGTTGGGGTGGACGGCTTCGGGGGCAATGCGCATTGTCTCGCCCAGGGAGGCCTGGGGGGTGTTGGTCACGGCTTGATCTCCTGTAAACATCGTTGCACCCACGCTAGAGCGTAGCAGCCAGATCATAGCGGTCGATGCAATCCCTCGGTGTCATTGACCTGGTTCCGTCAACGATTTGATTTCAATGAGATTGCCTCTCTCTTCTATCTCTGCGTTGACCGTCACTTCTTTCTTGTTCTTGAAACGCTTCTTGGCAGCGTCGGAAAGCTGACTGTAGAACTTGCCTGTCGCCTGTCGGCCGCCTGGCCCTTGGATAGTAATATTGCCCGCGCCGGGATCTGTGCTGATCACCTTTGCCTTGTCCCAGACGGCAACGCCCATTTTGATACCCGAGGCTTCCAGACTTCGCACATATGCGGCTTCCTTCTCCAAAGCAATTTGCGCTTTATCTTCCATTTGACCATATCCCACCGCTGTTTTGGCACCAAAGCCAAGCCAATCAAAGGCATGATCGAAGGCTGACTTCAACAGGACTTTCCAGCGGCCTTCTTCCGCCAGTTCCGGCGCGGTGCGGGCCAGATGCTCCACATCACACTGCACATGGAAGGTGAAGCCGGAACCGAGTGGCACGGTGAGAAAGCTGATGGGCACGGGCTGGCCGGAGTCGTGGGGCGTAATGCTCTTACCGGTTTTGACGCCCTGCTTTTGCTGGTAATAGTGACCCTGGTGTGGGGTCATGATGTCCACGGTCAGGCTGTCGCCCTTGATCTGGGGGATTACGTCCCAGAAGGTCAGAGCACCGCGCACGTGCTGTTTCTCACCATCTTCCGCTTCAAGACCGAACAGGGCGTCGATCATGGACAATGGAATGCGCTCCTTGCCCGCTTCCAGCAGATAGCATTTGTCTTTACGCCAGCCGCTGTTGTCGCACCACTCGCCGGAGGCCAGTTCCCGCGCTGCCTGGCGCAATACGCCCTTGACCCCAGTGCCGGGCAAATAAGGCAGGCCGTAGGGGTTGAGGAAAGCAAAGCCGTTTTCCAAGGGGTGTTCGTTCCCAAGGCCGGTGGTGAAGGGGGCTATAGAAAGCGCGTCAACGGTCAAACTATTTTCCACCGGAGCAATAGCATGAAGAGCACCCTGCCGCTCTGCCAATGCTTTCATCAGATCCTTGTCCCGCTTTGAAAGTGCAACGACCAGAGCCCAGGCGGTTTTGGCGGCAAAATCATTCTTGTCCCACAATCCAGCCAAGGGGCGGGGTTGGCGCTGGCGAAGCGCCCGAATAGTGGCATCCATACCTTCCCGATTGAGCATATCGGCAACTTCGCCACCTTCCCGGCTTTTAGCCTCTGAGCGCTTTTTGACATCTGCTTCCTGATCAGTTCTGTCTGTCCAGATGGGCAAATACATGCCAAAGCGCATCCCCGGAGAGGCATCCTTGAAATCCCGCCCGAGATATTCGGGCACGGCAGCAACAGGCATATTAGCCTCCTTTCAGTCTGGCCGGGGCCATCTGGCGCAACCAGCGCAACCAGGCGAAGGCTTCGGCGGTGATGGCTTGATAGTCGGCGGGTTTGGCTTTCATCAATACTTGCATGAACGCTTCAAATCCCGGGTCACCCTCCTTTCTGATCAGATACCTGACCAGCCAGGTGCGCAAATGGGTTGCCACCTCTTCGTGAGCCTTGCCTTTTTCATGACAAAAAGCCAGGACCTGCATCAGACCGGAGTTCATAATCAGGGCGGGCAGGCCCTTGGCTATATTGACGTGCTCCTTGGTGTACCTAGCGCTTTTGTCCCACGCATCCTGCGCCCGCTGTTGTTCCAGTGTTTGTCCTGCCATGATCAGCCCTCCACCCCGTTACTATCCACAACAGTGCCCACCACCAGACCCCGCCCGGTGGTGGCGTCGCCGCCGATCTGCAACAGCTTGCCGTGAAGAACACCCTTGATCTGGGCCATCACAGTTTCGGCGGGGGTTGGCTCGCCCTTGCCCGAGCGGGTCTGGCTGGCCAGCATGGGGGCCACCAGCAGGGATTCCGGGGGCAGGTTTTCGGTGTAGAACAGGCCAACACCGTCAGCAGTACCCGTTTTTTCATTGATACGTACATGGGGCTCCACCAACATCGCGTTCTGGGCAAAGTAAGCGAAGTCCGTATTGGAGAGCACCACCAGGTCGGCTTTGAGCTTATCGCGGAAGAAGTTGTAACCGTCACCCTTGGGCAACGCCTTGTCGGCCAGATCGGAAGCTATCGCCTGTACATCGCGGGAGTCCTCCTCCGTCGCCCCGTACTCAAAGGCTTCCAGGTGCAACTTGTCGCCAGACAACAGCGCCGGGTTTGCCAGCAGACAATTGCCTTCAGTCACAGCCAGGGCGGGCCAGTCGACTTTCAGGCCGATCAACCCCAGCAGCCGCTGGGCGCGGGCAAGCGCCTGAGGACAGGTGGCATACACATAGCCACCCTTAAGGCTGCGCACCGGCAGGGCGACAAGCTGGGCGTCGCCAAAACTGACGGCGCCTGCGTGGAGGTCCGGGCTGCCGGATTCCGGGCCGAACAGGGTGTTGATCAGCCCGTCCATGGCATCGGCCTGGTGTTGATCTTTGGCCAGCGCCTTGAAGCTATGTCTCACCGCACCCTTGATGCCAGAACCGGCAAAACAGGGGTGATTAGTGTGGCGCTCCCGCTGGATGGGGTTGTCGATCACCCCCACGGCCTGGCCCGCACCCATGTGCACGGGGCTGACGGCGTAGAGGAACAGGGCTGCGTGTTGTTCAAACATGGTATAGCTCCTCGATAAAATTCTGGGCAACACCCCCGGGCAAGGGGGCGGACAGGTTCAGATAGTTGTAGATGGCTGTGGTCATGGTCTGTATTCCCTATTGCCAATGGGCGAGGGCGACACGATTGAACCCCTCGGCTCTACGCGGGGCATCCTCGCACGGGTTGCTCCACAAGCCTTGCTCCACAAGGTTGCGAAGGGCCTGCGGGGTTGCCTCCAGCTGTTCGAGCCAATACACCGCCCCAGCGGGCACCACACGCTGGGCGAGCTTGGGGGCGCCAACGGCCAGATCCCAGCCAGATATCACCTCGGCGCGAGGCACGGCAGCGCAGACTACCCGCCCCTGCACATCGCCCAGTTGGAAAACACCGCCCGTTCCCACACCCGGCAGGGTGGATCCGCCGGGGAAGATACCGGGCGTGGTCAGCACCAGGCGGCAGCGCCCGGCATGGGCAATGGCCTCATAATCCGCTTTTGGCAGGGTGTTGGTCATGGAATTCATGGCGGCAGCACGACCATCACCCCCCAGCCGCAGCATGCCGCTTTGGGGCAAGGTTGCACCGTTGACAGCAGCGAGAAATCCCATGCCCGGCTGCATGGCCACGGCCTGCACAGTGAAAAGCTTGCCATCGGCGACGCTGCGGGTGCCTGCATCCAGGCCAATACCGACACGGTGATCCAAGGACCAGAGTGCGGAGGATTTCACCAGATCGGTGCTCACGGGCAATTGACCTGCCAGGTATTTGCGCCAGCCGGATTCAGCAAGCCAGTAGCCGCCGGCGGGTTTGTTGCGCTTGGCCTCGGCCAGCAACGGCAACAGCGGAAAGGGCGACGAGGAAAGCAGACTGTGGCAAGGCAGGGGCATCAGGGCGCGGGCAAAAGGCTTGCCCTCTTCGTTCTCGGCAATCACCAGATCAGCGGGAGGCTGGAACAGGGCTTCAACGCACCCATCGCTACCACGGCGGGCCAGATGGAAGGCAGTCACCCGAAAACTGCCAGGCTTCGTCGGTGTGCCCAGTTGCGGGTGTTCCACCTTGCCAGCGGCAAAAGCGAACAGGTCAATTCTGTCATCCACCAGCATCCGGGAGCGGATGGCCCCCGCCGCCACCGAGGGCCAGGGGGGCACCAGGGACTCACCGTAGCTGCCGGGGTCGCCAAAGAGTTTATTGCCGCGCAGGAAAAGTACATCCAGAGGCTCGATAAACAGGGTATGTTCGGCGCTCATGCCTCACCTCCGGTGCGGGTTTCCCGGGCCAGGAATTCGGCCACAGATATAAAGTTTGCCAGCCATTTCAGGCCGTCTTTGGATTGGCTGGCGGCCAAGGCAGCAAGGCGTCTGGCCAGCTCGGGCACCTGATCCTTGAGAGATTTTTCGTTGGCTTGCCGCGCCAACTGGTAGGCCAAGAGGCTTGCCAGCATGTCGGGGTTGCCCTTAGGGTCGGGCAGGTCGTGGAGCCACTCCAGGCTGTTGTACACTGCGCGGCGGGATACACCCTCCTGCCGCAAAAAGCCCATCAGGTCATTGAGCAAGCTGACAGGCTCGCCCCATTTTTCCGTCAGGAGCAGGGCACCGCCGGAGCGTTTGATAACGGTGATGGCAAAGGCATCCCTGCCGCCTTCGTTTTTAGCGCGTTTCTCCGCCGCCCGCAGCTCCCGCATCACCGCACCCAAAGGCGCCTGGTGGTGGGCGATCACCGCGCCGCAACTGGCGGTGGCATGTTTGCCCATCATGCGCATCAGCTTGCCATCGAGCCAGGCGAAACCACCCTTGCATACCAGTTTTTTGCGGCCCCGCAGCTCGCCCCAATCCACTGCTTCATCCGCCGGTACCGTGCCGCTGTAGGCATGGCGCAGCCGCTGCATGGTGGAAAGCAAATCCGCCACCGGCACCATGGCCAGCACATCGTCGCCACCGGCGTAGATCAGCCGCCCAAGATGCTCCTGTTCCACCACATGGCGCACCACGGTTTGGGAGAAATCGTTGAGTGCGCCGGAAATCGCCAGATGACGGTTGGGGGACACAGGCCGCTTCTGCTGGCCGTAAGCGCGAATCATCGGTTGCTTGGCGGCATGGCCATCAAAACCGTTCTGCACTTGCGGGTGAAAACTGTCGCGGTAGCTGATGGCGGTATTGGTGGCTTCATCATCACCGGAGAGAATGGCGCCCATGCGGTCGCCGTCCATCATAATCAGGGAATAGTAGGTTTCGAGCCTGATCTCCTCGCCCTTGTCGGCACCCATGGCCAGGGTTTTGCGTACCTGCCGCCGGGCTTCTTCATAAATGCGGTCATCCTCGCTGTCGCGGGCTGCTTCCAAAAGACCGGGCAACCGGGCCGCCACGTCCAGTGCCTCTTTGTTCTTATGGCGCATCAATTTGCGCGGTAGTGCCACACGTTCAGCATTATCCAGATCGAGGCCATCGGCGCTCTGGCCGCCGTTTGTCAGCCACTGGTCGAGCTGGTGAGCCAAGGCCATGGTGTGGGTGGAGACCACAAATCGAGCCATATCCTTGCCGGTCACGCCTGCTACTTCGTCCATAAAAATGGTCGGCCACAGCCGCTTGATGGCAGACAGCGCCCCCAGATGCTCGCCTTTTTTGGCCCAGGCGGGTTTGGTGGCGGCAATGCGGGTCCAGAGGGTATCGCTGCGCTGCCCCGGGGGGAGTTTCAACTGTTCGCGGTCGGTGGTCAGACACTCGCTTTCGCCGGTGAGAGAATCTCGCCAGCCCTCCTGCTTGTTTTGTTCAAAGGTGCGGCTGGCCTTGGCGGCGGCCAGTACCCGCTCGGCGAGGTCGTACACCGCCGGGTAGAGCACGCCGGGGTTGGGGGAGAAGAACGTGGTGTTATCGCCCCAAATGATGTCCTTTTGCAGCACCTGCCAGGCGTGGGAAGCGAGAAAGCCGCAGGGCTGGCCTGATTCGACACCAAAAAAGGGCGCCATGGCGGCGGACAGGGCGGAGGTATCCAGATCCCGTTGCTTCTGTTTGTCGCGGGGGCGAATCAGGGAGAACGGCACCGCCGCCCAATGCACTTCGGGGAAGCCCGCCAGTTGCTCCTTCATTTGCTGGTAAGGGGTAGCAATATTTTCCACTTCACTATAACCAGCTACATGCAACAGCTCGATGACCACTTTTTCACCCAGTTCCTGCAGCCACTTGCGAACTTCTCGTTCTACGGACTCGGCAATCTCCCGCGCCCGACTGGCGGGCACCACCGCCACGAAGCGGTTGGGCAGGGCTGCGGCAAAGAGCGGGTTGGCATCGGTGCCACCTTTGTTCCACACACAATCCGTGAACAATTCATCTGGCAGTTCCATCTGATCCCGCAGCCACAAATCCACCTGGGGGATGCCCCGCAGGCGCGGGAAAAGGATCGCATCCGGCCCCAGCTCCTCGCACACGGGGCGCATGGCCTCCCAGCTCAGGCGCGATAACAGATGGGAACCAGCCCAAAGATCGGAGGTGGTGCGGGCAGCGGCGATAAAGGACTGCACCGGGCCGATAGACAGGGCCAAGAGGGCCGCTTCGCCATCCGGGTCCGCCGCGAAGGCCCCGGCAAAGGCGGAGGTGAGATCCAGGTGATCCCAGATGCTGTGATCGGGAATGCGGGTGTCGGCGGGTAGTATCTCCCACAGTTTACCGAGCTTACTGTTGTCCTCGGTGTCAGCATCAGTAATATCTAGGGCTGAGCCGAACCGCCAAAAAGTGAGCAGTGCTTTGCGTAGGTCGTGTGATTCGCCCAACATTGCCTGCAATTTGGAGAAATGGTTGGTAGTACGCCCCTTGACGTCCTCGATGGCGGTATCCAAAAGACCGCCGAATCTCCCCAGATCGAATCGATCACCAGTCAGCGGGTGGATCAGAACAGGTGCTTTTGCCCAACGTACCTGCGCCCAGGATTCGTCGACTGTCAGAACTTTTGTTTCACCCTTTTCGGTAGTGACGGTAATTTTCTGCTTTGGCCAATTCGGACGATCACCGGCAGCCGCCCAATGATCGGCGTGCTCGATGTCGTCCTCCATATCGGGGGGCAATTTCAGTTTCAGCGTTTGAACTTTGCCTTCCTTGTCGCGCTTCACCCAATGGGTGTCAAAGCCAAGGGCTTGGCCGATTTCAACAATACTGCCGCCCTCATGCCCGGCGGGATCGCGAAAAAGCACCAGCGCCTTTTCCGCCGGGTCGTGGATGCGGGCGGCGAGTTTGGTTTGCCAGAGGATGTCGTTGGTCATGGTGTGGCCTCAGGCGTCCGCACGATTGAATTGATTGTCCAGAAAGCCATGTGCCGCAGCAAAATTAGTCGGCAATTCTTTCTGCTTCTGGGGAGTGAGTTTCTCCCATAGGGCCTCTGCCGGACGGCAAGGCATATGGAAAATGACGCCGATAAACTGGTCGTCTATTTTGCGCACTTTGAAACGCAAACTATTGGGGACACGTTCATTTTTAGCCCAACCTTGCATGACACCCCTGGTATCTGGATAGGCCAGTAATAAGCGGTCAGGCACAGCACGACGCATACCCGCACGCGCTTGAGCCAACGAATGCATGGCGTCTTCCCAGCGTCCGTACGAAGCCGTATGCCATATGAGAGGCCCCTTTGCGTCCTGACCAATGCCCCGGGGCCAGTCATGCTCCAGGGCCATTTCCCAATCCACCAGGGGTGGACCAACCTCGGGCAGTTCTCCCGACAACAGATATGAACCCCAACCGTTACGACTGCGACCGCCCAAAGTGCCATAGCTACTCATCAAGGCAAGCGCGTCTTCGATATACTTGCCCTCGGGAAATGCGATGCTGAAGGGCGCCTCGGCCATTGACTGAATGGCTGCACTGGACTTCAACCTCGGCCCCGGCTCGATAGGGCCGTACCCAGAATATAAGACGGCAGGCAAGGAGTTCTTCCCTATACTAATCGTGCCAATATTCGGCGCTGTCTTAAGATCACCAAGCTTCCAATTCCCTAAGCGTATTCGCACCAAGCTCTTGCGCGCTGCAACTTTGTTTCCCTTTTCATCACAGTCGTCCTCAAGCCATGCGTGGCCAAAGAGCGTACCCTCCTCACGGCGCATGGCCCCGATATTCACATTGAAGCCACAGCGAGCCGCATAAGCCACCCGCCACCACTGCCGCAACTGTGCCTTGAACGGCGGGGTGCGCCACTGTCCCGCCTGCTCGGCATTGCCGAGAAAGGCGGGGGTGTGAAATGTCACTTTGTATTCCAACACTTTCATCATCTCGTCATTCCCTACTCCAACCACTCAATCTGCTCAGCCGCCAGCCTGAGGCCATGGCGGGTGTAGCCACGCTTGCCAAAGCTGTCGATCTGATAGCGTTCCGCCAGGCTCCTTCCCAGCTGCTGGCGCAGCAACTCGTTGACTCGGGATTTCTTTTCCTCGAACCAACCCTTCTCCATGCCGCCGTTCAGGCCACGGCGGGTGCGCTCCAGGTCGCGACCCATCTCCCCCTCGATCCGCTCGAAAAGGGCGAGTAAAGCCTCGGCGTATTCGGCGTTTGCGGCCGCCAGGTCGCGGGAGGCCGGTTCAGGCTGGCCGTCGAGCTGGCGGCGGATGATCCAGGCGTAGAAAGCGAACAAAAGGGGCGGCAGGCGGATTTCCTGGCCACTGGCAAGAATGCACTTGCGCCGGATGTCAATCACCAGCGACTCCGGCTCGTTCAACCGCTGCGCCTGGTGGATGGTTTCGCTGAAACCCGCTGTACCCGCCAGTAGTGCCTGGGGCACCTCGTCACGCAGCCGGACAAAGGGAATTTCCGCCAGGGTCACCACGGCATCCCGGGCATCCAGCACCTTGCCGTTGGGGGTGTCGAACAGATGGCTCTCCCGGGTCGGGAAGTAGAAGTTGCGCAACTGCTCGTAGGGCTCTGACACCAGTACATGGGACAGCCTGTCCTGGGGCCGGCCGAAGAGGGAGAGCGCATAGCCCGCATAGTAGCCCATGGTCTTTCTGCCCCCGGCCATGGAGACATGCAGGCTGAGATCGTTGTCGCTGGTCAGTTCTCGAACGATATCGGTGATGAAGTCCGCCGCGGCCTCGTTTTCCGCCGGGGTGCGGATATCCTCCAGCGGCCGTCCGTGCCGGTCGACGATGACGCGGATGGCCCCTTCGGAAAACACCTGGTCGTCAAGCCCATACTCGCGGCAGAAGTGCCGAAAATGGCCGTGATCGGGGTGGAGCAGGTAGCGCTGGGCGTTCCTGGCGCCGCCCTGGGTGGTCACCATGTGGATTTCAGTGGGCCAGAACGGCGCCGCCTGGGTATGGATCAGCCCGTAGAGGGTCTCGGTCAGTATCTGCGGGGACATGCCGCTGATGACCAACAATGCCCTGCGGGAGAACTGCTGTGGCTCGCGGGGGTTCAATGTGCGCTCCTTCGTGTGTTATCGCGTCGCTACCATGCCAGAATCCGAAGCCACCGGATTAGACCACAAGCTTGTCAAGCTGGGGAGTCCCGGCCGGGGAAGGTGCCAGAACGTGGATAACGGCAACACTGGCCTTTGACAAGGGAAGCGGCTGCCGACCAATTCTCATGTCGACGACCGCAGCGGCGAATCAACCTCAAAGTCACAAATATTCAGTGGGTTACAAGATTGCTTCGTCGCTGCGCTGCTCGCAATGACAAATGATCAGAGATTCCTTGATCATGCGTTCCCTGAAACTGACAGAGGGTGCGAACAATCCTCTGGCATTCCTCGACATAATGCGCGTATATTATTTGGGGCGCCCACGCGCCACGCCAAAAACCATAACAGCGGCGCAACACAGCGCCGCACAATGTTCGGAGAAGCCCCATGCTTAACGAGCAATCAGCCGATGTCTACCAGGGCGTCGAGCAGGAACTGAACCGCAGAGCCTACCCCGAGGGGTTTCCGCCCCTGCCCGAGGTGCCGGTGGGACGCTACACCGACCCGGAATTCTACGATCTCGAAATGAAGCATTTCTGGCCCCGCACCTGGCTGTGGGCCGGTCACGTCAGCGAGGTGGCAGAGCCCGGTTCCTACAAGCTGTTCACCCAGCTTGGCCAGTCGATCATCATCACTCGCGGTCTGGATGGCGAGATCCGCGCCTTTCACAATGTCTGTCGGCACCGGGGGTCGGCGCTGGTGGCGGAGGATCAGGGCAAGGCCCGGCGGTTAACCTGCCCCTATCACGCCTGGACCTACGGGCTCGACGGCAGGCTCCTCGCCGTGCCGGAGCAGGAGCGCAACTTCGCCTGTCTCGACAAGGACGAGCGGGGGCTGATCCCCGTCCGCTGCGAATTGATGCGGGGCATGATCTATCTCAACCTCGACGGCAACGCCGTGCCCCTTGCGGATTATTTCGCCGCCACGGAGCGGGAGCTGGGCAACTTTCCCCTCGACAGGATGGTGGTCAAGGGCGTCGTCACCCTCGACATGGGTTGCAACTGGAAGGCCGCCTACGACAATTTCCTCGAGATCTATCACGTCAGCACGGTGCACGCCAAGACCATAGCGCCCTACCTCAACAGCCAGAGCTTTCTCGTCTCCCTGTTCAAGCACGGCCACGCCCGCTTCGCCACCCGCAAGCGGGGCGCCAGCACCATCTTCGGCAAGGACATGATCGTGCCCGACGCGCCCTCGGCGCTGTTCAAGGACCACACCATCGCCCTGCCCATGTTCCCCAACACCTTCGTGGCGATCGACCCGGTCGGTTTTGGCTGGCAGAGCTGGTGGCCCGTCGGCCGCGACAAGTCGGTGATGGTGGTGACCCTGCTGGGCTGGGAGCACCAGGACGAGGCATTCTGGGAGGGTATGGCCGAACAGGTCCGCACCATCGCGGCGGAGGATGTCCATCTCTTCCCAAGCCTGCAGCGGGCCTACGAGAGCGGCGTGCTGTCGGGGGTGCTGATGGCCTATCAGGAGCAGCAGCTCTACTGGTACCAGGAGGAGATCGACCGCCAGATCGGGGTGGAACGAATTCCCGAGCACCTTCGCATCAAGCAGGTGCTCGCATCCCAGGTGCGGGACGGCGGATGACCGCTGTTTCGCCGCACACCGGGCGGCTGAAGCCCGCTCCCCATCATCGTCACAGCAGACAGGAGACCGACAATGCCCTACAGAGTTGATATTCCAGAAGGCCAGGAGGCACTCGAACACATCCTCAATCACCTCGGCACCCCGATGCTGGTGGAGGCCCGCAAGCGCACCTTCCGCATCATGTACGATGCCCCCGAGACGACCCTGTCGCCCCGGGAACGGGAGGTGATGCGCTACCCCCTGACGGCGGTCATGGGCTGCCCGATCTGCAACAGCCTGCGCCTGTGGCGCGACTGGCCGGGCTTCTCGGAGGAACCCATCGAGGAAGAGCTCTACAGCAACGCCGCCGAGTTCAACTGGACCTGGCCCGGCTTCAGCCCGAGGGAATCGCTGGCCCTGGAGTTCGTCCACCGTTTTGTCCACGCCATCGACGACATCAACGGCGACGATGCCTTCTGGGCGCGGATGCGCACCCACTTCAGCGACATCGAGATCGGCGATATCTGCGTCATGGCGGGCACCTGGCTCGGTACCGGCCACGCCTTGAAGGCCCTCGGCATCGGCAGTGTTTGCCCCATGCCCGTCTCCGAGGAGATGCTGAGCAGGCTGCGCAACGACCGCCTGAACAGCGCCGAATAAGGCCGCGGCGGGGGAAGTCCCGGGGGACTGCGCCAGACCGGAACGCCCCGCAACCGCTGGAATGCATCCCGCAAACCGCAAGGGCGGACCTGGATGGGGGATCTGGGCCTGGCACAAAGATTTCCCACCACTCCGCCAGGGGCGTATACTTCGCCCCCATTTACCCACAGGCTCCCCCCAAGGGGCCGCCCTTCGAGTCAAACCATCATGTCCTCTTCCCTATTTGCCGACCTCGGCCTCGGCGCGCCCATTCTCGGCGCCCTGGACGATCTCGGCTACGAGCAGCCGTCCCCCATCCAGGAACAGAGCATTCCCCTGCTTCTGGCGGGCAAGAACCTGCTCGGCGTGGCGCAAACCGGCACCGGCAAGACCGCCGCCTTCGCCCTGCCCCTGCTCAACAATCTCGACCCCACCCAGCAGTCCCCCCAGGTGCTGATCCTCACCCCCACCCGGGAGCTGGCCATCCAGGTGGCCGAGGCCTGCCAGAGCTACGCCAGGAAGCTGAAGAATTTCCACGTGCTGCCCATCTACGGCGGCCAGGAGATGTCCGGCCAGCTGCGCGCCCTGCGCCGCGGCGTGCAGGTGGTGGTGGGCACCCCCGGCCGCGTCATGGATCACCTGCGCCGGGAGAGCCTGAACCTGGCGGAGATCCGCGCGGTGGTGCTCGACGAGGCGGACGAAATGCTGCGCATGGGCTTTATCGACGATGTCGAGACCATCCTCGCCAAGACCCCGGACAGCGCCCAGCGGGCGCTCTTTTCCGCCACCATGCCGGCGGCCATCCAGCGCATCGCCGCCGCCTACCTGGGTGACGCGGAGGAAGTGCGCATCGAGGCCAAGACCCGCACCGTGGAGCGCATCAGCCAGCGCTACCTGCTGCTCGGCAACCACCAGAAGCTGGATGCCCTGACCCGCATCCTCGAGGTGGAGACGTTCGACGGCATGATCATCTTCGTGCGCACCAAGTCCGCCACCGTGGAACTGGCCGAGAAACTCGAGGCCCGGGGTTTTGCCGCCAGCGCCCTCAATGGCGATTTGAGTCAGCAGTTGCGGGAGCGCACCGTGGGCCGTCTCAAGAACGGCCAGCTGGACATCGTGGTGGCCACCGATGTGGCGGCCCGGGGCCTCGACGTGGAGCGCATCAGCCACGTGGTGAACTACGACATCCCCTACGACAACGAATCCTACGTACACCGTATCGGCCGCACCGGTCGCGCCGGGCGGGAGGGCAACGCCATCCTGTTCGTGACGCCGAAGGAGCGCCGCCTGCTGCAATCCATCGAGCGCTCCACCCGCCAGCCGATCACCGAGATGCAGCTGCCCTCCGGCCAGCAGGTGAGCGCCCAGCGCATCCAGCAGTTCCGCGGGCAGCTGTTGGAAACCCTCGAAAAGGGCAACCTCGACAAATTCAAGAACCTGGTGGCGAGCATCGCCAACGAGCAGGAAATCGACCCCCTCGATATCGCCGCCGCCCTGGTCTACCAGCAGCAGCAGGAGCGGCCCCTGTACCCGGAATTCCGCGACCCGCCGCCCCCCGCCCGGGAAAAGCCCGGCCGCGACCGGGACAAACCCCGGGACCGTGATCGCGACGCCCCCCGGGGCGAGCGGCCGCCGCGCCGCGCCGACGGCGACATGCCGCCCCTGGAAAAGTACCGGATCGAAGTGGGTCACGACCACGGCGTGCAGCCCAAGGACGTGGTGGGCGCCATCGCCAACGAGGCGGATATCGACAGCCAGTACATCGGCCGCATCGAGATCTACGAGACTTTCACCACCGTGGACCTGCCGGAAGGCATGCCCCGGGAAACCCTCGCCCACCTGCGCAAGATGCGCATCCGCAACCACCCAGCGCTGATGAGCCGGGTCGAACCGGGCCAGGAACCGCCGCCGAAAACCCGCGCCCGGGAGGGCAAGGTGTTCGAGGGCAAGGGTGGCAAGTTCAAGGGTGACAAGTTCAAGGGCGCCAAGCCCGCCGGCGGCGCCCCGGGGGAAGGCAAGTTCCGCAAGGACAAGCCCGGCAAGAAGACCTACCGCGCCAAGGATTGATGCCGGCACCCGGTGCCAGTATCCCTCAAGGCCCCGGGGGCGACGCCATCATCCGGCGATGAGGCCCCACGCAAAAAGCCCCGGTGAATAGCCGGGGCTTTTTGCGTATCGCCGTTGCGGCGGGCGTCAGGTGGTGCCCCGGGCCTTCCACATCCTGCGGCCCAAATCCTTCTGGACGTCCTTCTCCCGGGCCCAGTCGGTGTTGCTGCGCATGAATTCCTTCACCTTCGGCGCCACCTCCTCCCGGAAGCGGCGGCCGCTGAACACGCCGTAGTGGCCGACACCGGGCTGAATGTAATCCTGCTTCATGTGCTCGGGGATATTGGCGCACAGCTCGTGGGCCGCCTGGGTCTGGCCGATGCCGGAGATGTCGTCGTTCTCCCCTTCCACCGTCATCAGCGCCACATCGGTGATGGCCTCGGGGCGCACCCGCTTGCCCCGGTGCATGAACTCGCCCTTGGCGAGGCGGTGCTCCTTGAACACCTCGACGATGGTTTGCAGGTAGAACTCCGCGGTCATGTCCATCACCGCCAGGTACTCGTCGTAGAACTCGCGGTGCTTCTCGGCGCTGTCGTTGTCGCCCTTCACCAGGTTCTTGAAGTATTCGCGGCCGGCCTTGAAATGGCGCCCCCGATTGAGGGAGACGAAACCGGCCAGTTGGAGAAAGCCGGGGTACACCTTGCGCATGAAACCCTTGTTGGGATAGGGCACGGTGTGGACGACATTGCGCTTGAACCAGGACAGGGGCTTTTCCTCCGCCACCTTGTTGGGCATGGTGGGGGATTTGCGGGTGTCGATCGGGGAGCCCATGATGGTCATGCTGGCGGGGCGACTGGGATTGTTCGCCTCGGCCATCACGCTCACCGCCGCCAGCACCGGCGGCCCGGGCTGGCACACGGCGATGACATGGGCGCCGGGGCCAACGAATTCGAGCATCTGGATGACATAGTCTATGTAGTCGTTGAGATCGAAGCGACCCTCCGAGGTGGGAATGTTGCGGGCGTCGGTCCAGTCGCTGATGAAAACTTCGTGATCGGGCAGAAACGCCTCCACGGTGGCCCGCAGCAGGGTCGCGTAGTGGCCGGACATGGGGGCGATCATCAGCACCCGGGGGTCCACATGGCCGGGCTTGCGGATCAGCTCCAGGTGGCCGTCGGCGCGCTTGAAATGGACCAGGTTGCAAAAGGGTTTGGACCACACCACCCGATCCTCCACCGGCACCTGAATGCCGTTGATGGTGGTGAAGGGCAAATTCCAGGCGGGTTTGTCGTAGCGCCGGGTGCTGTTTTCGAACACTTCGTAGGCGGCGAGGATGCTCTTGTGGATCAGGGAGTTGGCGAAAGGATTGTAGGAAGTCTCCAGCATGTCCTTCTGACACTTGGCAATCTTGCGCAGGGGCGTCAGGGCAATGTGGTTCATTTCGTAGAGATGGTAGAGCATGGTGTTCTCCGCAAGTCCCCGATGCTGCCGCCATTGGCACGTCACTGGAGGTTGTTGGGTTCCGCCGCCCTGATCCGGGGCGCCGGGCCATTCTTTGCTGCAATGCACAAATAAGACACTTGTTCGCATTATTCACTAATCGACCGGGGATGCAAGCCGGCTATGGCGCCCATTGCCCCCGGCTATACCCAGGGGCGCATTTGCCCGACAGCCAGGCCACCTGCCGTATAATGGGCGGCTTTTGTTCCGGACAGCCCGATGAGCGACGACGTACAGTACCAGCAGCAACTCGACGCCAAGGTGGCGAATCTTTGCGAGGCCTTCGCCACCCTGCCTCTGCCGGCCATCGCCGTATTCCCCTCGCCCCCCTGGCATTTCCGCATGCGGGCGGAGTTCCGCATCTGGCACGAGGGGGAGCGCTCCCACTACGCCATGACCCCGCCCGGGGGCGACAAGCCGGAACCCATCGACGAGTTCGCCATCGGCTCCCCCGCCATGGTGGCGGCCATGCCCCGCTTGCTGGCGGCGATCACCACCACGCCCGAACTGCGACGCAAGTTGTATGCCGCGGAGTTTCTCACCACTCGGGACGGCGAGGTGCTCGCCACCCTCATCTACCACAGGCCCCTGGGGGACCCGTGGCTGGCGGCGGCGCGGGAGGTTCAGGCGCGGCTCGGCATCGAGCTGATCGGCCGCAGCCGCAAGCAGAAGCTGGCGGCGGGGAGGGATTTCGTGGTGGAGACGTTCACCGTCGACGGCCGCCAACTCCACTACCAGCAGGTGGAGTCGGGTTTCACCCAGCCCAACGCCGAGGTCAACGAGCGGATGCTGAACTGGGCGGTGGAGGCCACCCGGGGCAGCCCCGGGGATCTGCTGGAGCTCTACTGCGGCAACGGCAACTTCACCCTGGCCCTTGCCGGCAATTTCCGCCGGGTGCTGGCCACCGAGGTGGCCAAGATCTCGGTGCGGTCGGCGGAGCACAACATCGCCCGGAACGGCATCGACAACGTGACGGTGGTGCGCATGTCCAGCGAGGAGTTCACCGAGGCCTGGAACGGGGTGCGCCCCTTCAAGCGCCTGCGCCATATCGATCTCGGCGCCCATGATTTCTCCACCCTGTTCGTGGACCCGCCCCGGGCGGGGCTCGATCCGGCCACGGTGGAGCTGGCGCGGCGCTTCGACAGGATTCTCTATATCTCCTGCAATCCCATGACGTTACGGGACAATCTGGCGAGCCTCGCGAATACTCACCGGGTGGAGCGCTTTGCGGTATTCGATCAGTTTCCCTGGACCCACCACCTGGAGTGCGGCGCGCTGCTGGTGCGCGGCGACTGAAGGGCAAGGGTTCGCCGAGGGCGACGGATCAGAGGGGATAGTGCTCCTTGATCCGCCCCGCGGCCTCGATCACCGCCTCGGTGTATCTGGCCTCCACCGCCCGCCGCTCCCGGTCGAAACGCCGCTTGTCCTCGGCGGACAGGGCCTGCCAGGCGTCGAGGATGGGGATATGGGCGGTGGCCTCCGCCACCCGGAACAGCACCCCGTATTCGACCCGAAATTGGGCCTGCTCCTCCAGGCTCGCGGCGATGGCGCAGATCCGCAGGCAGCCCTCGGTGTGGGTGAGCTTGTCGGCGAGGATGGCGTCGGCGAGCAGATGGATACTGCGCCGCAGGGCCAGCCGCTGGGCGGCGGGTACCCCCAGGTCGACAACCCCCACCCGCGGGCCGTCCCCGGGCTGGCGCGGGGCATCCACCCCCTTGCGAAGGCGGTACAGGCGCCAGTGGAGGTAGCCGGCGTAGGCCGCCAACACCGCCACCACGGCCACCGCCCCCGCCACCAGCCAGGCCATCAGGGGGCCACCTCGCGCTCATCACCGCCGTCGTCGGCGTCCTCCAGGCGCGCCGCGTCGCGGATCCCCGGGGGCAGCGCCTTGCGGGCCCGGGCACCCATGCGCCGCAGGTCGTCCATGCGCTTGACCAGGTTGCCCCTGCCATCCACCAGGCGCTTGCGGGTCTGCTGCCAGGCCTCCTGGCTCCTGTCGATCATGCGCCCCACCTCGTCGAGGGATTCGATCACCAGCACGAACTGGTCGTGGAGGGCGCCGGCCTGGATGGCGATCTTCTCGGCGTTGCGGTTCTGGTCCTCGTAGCGCCAGATATTATGGACGGTGCGCAGGGTGGCCAGCAGAGTGCTGGGGCTCACCAGGATGATGCCCTGGTCGTAGGCGTCCCGGAACAGGGTGTGGTCGTGCTCCAGGGCCACCATGAAGGCCGCCTCGATGGGCACGAAAATGAGCACGAAGTCGAGGGTGTTCACCCCCGGCAGCTGCTCGTAGGCCTTGCGGCTCAAGCCATTGATATGGGCGCGGAGGGAGCGCAGGTGGGCGGCGCGGTGCTGGAGCCGCTCGGCGTCGTCCTCGGCGCGGCAGTAGCGCTCGTAGTCCACCAGGGACACCTTGGCGTCGATGACGATATCCCTGTTGTCCGGCAGGTGGACAATCACATCCGGGTTGCGGCGCTGGCCGCCCTCCGCCACCAGGCTCACCTGGGTGTCGTACTCGCGGCCCTTGCTGAGGCCGGACTCCTCCAGCAGCCGCTCCAGCACCACCTCGCCCCAGTTGCCCTGCATCTTGCTGTCGCCCTTGAGGGCCCGGGCCAGCTGCACGGCATCGTCGCCGATGCGCTGGGCTTCCACCTTGAGCTGCTGGATCTGGCCGATCAGCTGGTTGCGCTCGGCGTTCTCCTTCTCGTAGGCGTCCTCCACCTTCTTGCGGAAGTCGGCGATCTCCTTGCGCAGCGGATCCACGGTGCTGTCCAGGGCGAGCTTGCTGGTGCGGCTGAAGCTGGCCTGCTTGTCCTCGAAAATGCGGTTGGCGAGGTTCTCGAAATCCCTGTTGAGGGCCTCGCGGGTCTCCCGCAGCAGCGTCAATTGCTCGTCGAAGCGCTGGCGTTCGCTCGCCAGGGTGGCGCCGGCGGCGGCGCATTCGGCCCGCAACTCCTGGTTCTGGCCCTGGACCTCGTGGAGTTCGAGGCGCACCCGCTCCAGCTCGGCGCGGGTCAGGTCGAGGGCGTTGGCGGTGGCGCCCTGGCGGCGGCTGAAGCGGGCGCCAAGGGCCAGCCCGGCGAGCAGGGCCCCGAGGCCGAGGCCGGCGGCAAAGAAGAGTATCTGGGGATCGATGGGTAGATTCATGGCGGGGATTCTAGCAGACGGGGAGGGGGCTCTGTTTCAGGTTTCAGGTTTCAGGTTTCAGGTTTCAGGTTTCAGGTTTCAGGTTTCAGGTTTCAGGTTTCAGGTTTCAGGTTTCAGGTTTCAGGTTTCAGGTTTCAGGTT
>Ga0172382_10004203_pt1 | contig 22203 bp, 22 predicted proteins | sample Leawel138RmetaG_FD_122245 | JGI IMG/M metagenome (GOLD analysis project Ga0172382, IMG submission 122245) | Leachate microbial communities from a municipal landfill in Southern Ontario, Canada - Leachate well 138R metaG | ecosystem: Engineered > Solid waste > Landfill > Unclassified | place... | reverse complement strand
AGTAAACGCAAACTCTAAAAATGCAGTAGGAGCTTCAAATCCAGGAATAACACCTATCAAGTTTGCAATACCTACAAACAGACCAATAGTTGCAACAAGAGGAAGGTAACGACGAGCATTCTCCTCACCCATAACATCCGTTCCCATTTTAAGAACGCCTGAAATATACGCCTCCATTACATTTTGAGTCCCTGTTGGAACCACTTTTAAGTTTGACATAGCCATTTTAACAAGCATCAAAGCAATGCCGGCTGAAAGTAGCATGTGCGTCATGTATATAAAGGTCTTGTCGTGAGAAATTAGACCGAAAAATGTGAATAATTCACCCATAGTTGTACTCCCTATCTCGTAAAAATTGTGTGATTATAGTAAATATTTAATTAAACTCTTATAATACAAAATTTTTTTTATCTATTTTTTTTACTTTTGCCCTGTTTTACATCTTTTGCACTGTAGTTTTTCCCTGCAATGCTCTCTAAAAATACGGTAGCATAAGCACCTTTTTGCATTGTAAAAGATATATTTAGCATGGTCTCTTTTTTAACATATTTGCAGTCGATATCAGCTGGAGATACAAGAGCTTCACGTCTTTGCCCTTTTTGCTGTAAAAACTCATCATCATACTTCTTCTCTATCTCTGCCGCATCATACTTTGCGCGAAAAACATCTCTGCCGCAAAGCAATCCTGTGGGTACCAATTTTTTAGCCGCAACTTCTTTAGAAGGAATCAGCTTTGGAGTGGATAATTTGCCATCCTTTGCGATGTAAACGTCGCCGCTAAGAAGAACAAACTCTGAACTTTGGCTCTCTTTGCTTAGCATCACTCTCTCTCTTAGCCACTCATTAAAATAGTAACTTTGATAAACAGAAACTAAAAAGCTCTTAAGCTTCGCATCTTCAATAAAAAGCTCACCCTTTATCATCTCTCTTGCCTGCTCTATACTGCTTGCATCACGTCCAAATCTCTGGTAACCAAAGTAATTTGGAAGTCCATTTTTAGCTATTTTTCTGGCAGTTTTTTCTATCTTTCCAGCATCAATAGAATCAACCTCATAAAGATTTATGCTAAACCTATTGCTTTTTAAATCTCCCATTCTGATAGAGTGGGAGTGCCTCGTCATGCTTAAAATCTTAATCTGCTTATGCTGAAATTTTTTAAGCGTATATTCATGTTTTGTCTCAACAGATATGTACTGCGTAGTTGTCGCATGCTTGTCTTTAAGCCCTGCATAGCCAATCTTTTGAGCAGGAATCACAAGATGCTCAGCAAAGATGGCAATCATATCCCATGTTGTAAGTTCAACTTTTTGTACCTTTAAAATGAGGTAGTTTCCTCTGCCTAAAAACTCTTCTGTGGGAATCTCCTCGACAATAAAATCTTTCTCATTTTGGTAAAATTTAAAATCTATGTCCTGTGTGCTATGTAGATATTCTCTATCTAGCTCTTTTATAATTGTAGAAATTTTAGCTCCTTTGAAGCGGTAGCAATATCTTTTTTTATTGCATATTTAAGCTCTGCCATAGAATCGAACTTTTGGTTTTCTCTAATAAAACTAACAAAACTAATGCTAGCTCTCTCTTTGCATAAAACTTCGCCATCAAGTATATGACTCTCAACCGCAAAACTGCCGTCAGTCGTTACTCTGTGACCTACAAAAGAGACCGAAGGATGAAAGTGTTCCTCATCATCAATTCTCGTAAGCGTTACATAAACACCCTCTTTTGGCATCAAGAACTCTTTTGCTTCTATATTTATAGTTGCAACAAGCTCCTTTTTGCCAATGCCCTGCCCTGACACTACTTTACCTTTTATAGTATAGTTATGCCCTAAAAAAGCGTTAGCACCCTCTATATCACCGATTTGAAGCTTTGCTCTTATCTTGTGCGAGTGAACAGAATCACCGTGAAGCGTTACCTCATCAATCACCTCAACAACTCCATCTTCATCCTCTTTTAGAAAAAGAGTTTTCAGGTCGCAAAAAGAGTATCTTCTATCTTTACCGAAGTGGAAATCATATCCTACTACTATTTTCTTAAGCTTTGGAAATTTATTCCTCAAGAAAGATATAAACTCTTCCCCGCTTAAATGGCGTATATTATCCAACTCCAGATATAGTATGGGAAAGTGCGAAAAATTTTCTCTCTCTTTTTTTGGAGTAAGATTTGCGTAACCTGTTTCTATAACCACTATAGTGCTACTTTTATCAAGTGCGCTAAAGAGTTTTTGATGACCTATGTGCATCCCGTCAAACCCGCCTATAGCTATTGATGTGCTATTTTTCAAATCTTTTTCCTCTTTGCTGTAATAGCTTCTTTTCTTTATACGAAATTTTATCAAAAAGGTCTATATTTTATCATTAAAAGGAGAGGAAGAGGCATTTTGTGTTTTGTTTCTGTACCATTTTTTAAGCCCATATAAGCTTATTAGAATCCAAAAAAACTCTATGATAAAAGAGGCAAGGTTCCAGTTATATAACAGTGAATACAGAACAAGTAAGGAACCAAAGGCGTTAGCAAATGAGTATAAAAAGCCTTTTGAGTTTATTTTTTCACTCTGCAGTAAAAAATAGGTCACTACAACGATGGCAACACCTACAATGCCGATGACATCTACTGCAAAACTGTTCATTTATTATCTCCGTGGTTTATTTTTTAAGTATTAAATCAATGCATTATGACATAAAAATTTAGCCACATAATGTTTCTGTCTATAAATTTGGGGTCATTCCAGTTATAGTTTTAAACATCAATAAATTCAGTAAAAGTTTTATTGTTTTCTTCTTGTCAACGGCGGAGTTAAATTCGGCAGAAATTCGTAAAAAAAATTACGAATTGTAATCTTAAGCAACGAGGGTTTAATTTACTCCTTTTATTGAGGCTTATGCTAACATAATTTAAAAAAAGTGTGACAATTTGTCACGGTTTCATCGCTTTTCCCTTTAACAGTCATTTTAGGCATTATAACTTTTTAAATAAATTGACTCAAAAAGTATTGCAATTTGTTATGTTTTACTTCTCAAAAAAGTAACAATACTCCAAATTACCCTCTTTACCGGTTAGCTTTGAAGCAGATTTTTGTATAAGCTTCCACCCTTTTAAACTGCATGCATCTTCAAACTTTACCATAGCTTGCACTACCGCTTTCTCATCGGTTACAACACCGTTTTTATCTCTTTTTGCTTCTCGTCCAACCTCAAACTGTGGCTTAAAGAGCAGGATTATCTTATCTTTTGAGAGTCTATCCACGGCATCCAAGATGTGAAGCAGAGAGATAAAAGCGACATCGCTCACGACTATGTCAAATACTTTGTCACTCTCAAACTCTCTTATGTCGCACTCTTCGTATGAGTGAACTCTGCTATCATTTTTCAGACTTACATGTAACTGTTCTCGCCCTACATCAACGGCAGTCACTTCGCTAACGCCACTCTCTAAAAGAACCTGCGTAAACCCACCTGTTGAGGAGCCTATATCGAGCGCTGTTTTGTCCTTTAAATCAAGCGTTAGTTCATCTAAAAAGCTACTCAGTTTAAAAGCGGCGCGGGAGACATACTCTTTGTACTCTTTTACAGCTACTTTGTCACTTTGCTTTAACTTAAATGAACTCTTGATTATCTGCTCGTTGTTTACGCTTACAAGCCCCTCTTTTATAATGCTTTGCGCTTTGTTTCTGCTCTCACACAGACCGTTTTCTACCAGATAGTTATCTAATCTACTCAATTTTTTTTCTCATTTCATCTTCGCTTAGGCACTCTACGCCCAAATCCATAGCTTTATCATACTTGCTTCCCGCATCTTCGCCGTAAATTACAAAGTCAGTTTTTTTAGAAACTGAACTTACCACTTTTGCTCCATGTGCCTCTAGCATCTCTTTTATAACGTCTCTTGACTCGCTCATGCTTCCAGTTAGAACTACGCTTTTGCCTTTAAAAGGGTTCTCTTTTGCCTCTTGCCTTTGTAGCGGCTCAAGCGGTTTTAGTATATCTTGAAGTTTTAGGATAGTTCCTCTGTTTACCCTTATAAACTCTAAAAGAGACTCCGCCATCTCCTCGCCCACGCCATCACATGCGACTATTTCATCTTTTGTGGCATCTATAAAACCGCTTCCAAATTGCGCACTTATAGTTTTTGACGCAACCTCTCCGATATGCTCTATCCCAAGAGAGTTAAGAAATCGCCAATAGTCACACCCTTTTGCTTTCTCCAAAGCATCAAGCAGATTTTGTGCTTTTTTCTCTTTAAAACCTTCAAGAGTTAAGAGTTTCTCAAGAGTTAAGTCAAACAAATCAAGCACACTCTTCACTAAGCCCGAAACAAAAAGCGCTTCAACTATTTTAGAGCCTAAGCCATCAATATTTAGACACGGTTTTGAAGCAAAATAGATTATTGAGTTTATAACTCTTGCTTCACATGTAAGGTTTTGACACTTTAAAAGCACACCTTCGTCTAGAAGCTCACTGCCGCATACTGGGCAAGTTGTCGGTCTCTCAAACTCAACCTCACTTCCATCTCTCTCATGTGTTAAAACTTTTATAATTTTAGGGATAACATCACCGCTTCTAAGGATAATTACCTTGTCGTTTAAGCGGATATCTTTCCTATGAATCTCATCAAAATTATGCAGAGTTGCCCGCTCAACTATAACGCCATCAATATTTGTCGGCTCTACTATTGCAACAGGAGTAACAGCACCTGTTCGTCCTACTTGAAGGATTATCTCCTTAACGGTAGTTATCTTCTCAACTGCTGGAAATTTGTATGCAACTGAAAAACGTGGGTTTTTAACGGTATAACCCATATCTATCTGTGCGGCTATCTCGTTTACTTTTATAACCATGCCATCTAGCATCATTGCATAGCTATCACGGTTTTTATTCATCTCTTGATACACTGCTTCTATCTCGTCAAAGTTCTTACATGTAGCTCTAAGAGGCGGTTTTTTAAATCCTAAAGAGTAGATATATTCCATCTTCTGGCTTAAAAGCTTATGTTCAAGCGTATTCTCTCCGACACCATAAGGCAAAAACACAAGATTTCTTGAAGCGGTGATGCTTGAGTCTAGCTGTCTTAAACTCCCCGCTGCCGCATTTCTAGGGTTTGCAAATACAGCCTCGCCTTTTTTCAATCTTTCATGATTTATCTTCTCAAACTCATCCTTATAGAGTACCACTTCCCCGCGAATCTCAATTTTTTCTTTATACTCAACCGCAAGAGGAATTGAACGAATAGTTTTAACATTTTGCGTTATCAACTCGCCCACACTTCCGTCTCCACGAGTTATGCCTTGAGTCAATTCCCCGTTTTCGTAAATAAGATTTAAGCTCGCACCGTCATACTTTGGTTCACAATAAAAAGAGATGTTAGAGTCTAACTTATATGTCTTTATAAGCCATTTTTGCAAACCATCAGAGTCAAAAACATCTTCTAAACTCCACATGCGGCTAAGATGCGAAGCCTTAATAAAGCCATCAGAGACTATATCTCCTACTCTTTGCGAGGGAGAATTTTTTAAAATATCCTCTTTGTTATTCTCTTCATACTCTAAGACTTCATGATAAAGCCTGTCATAAACCTCATCAGTAGTAATGGGGTCATCAAGAACATAGTAGTGGTATGAGTAGAGATTTAAAAGCTCTACGGCTTTTTTATATTCATTTAAATTCATGATGAAATTTTATCTTAATCTTGTTAAATCAGTATCTTTGAGAATGAATATCAATATTTATATTTAATTAAGTAACTTTTCACTAAACTACCACATTGATAATGAATATCATTAATAATAAGGAGAATAAAATGAAAACTAGACTTTTTGCTTCGCTTTTGATAACGCCTCTCTTAATCAGTGCGGATATCATCCCTGCAATAAACTCAAAGGGCGGCGGAATGGTTTTACCCGAGGGGAAACTTAAGATGGAGATTAAACATATAAATTTTAAAAGAAGCAGCATGTTTAATGGCTCAAGTGAGGTTCAAAATAGAGAAAACTTAGATGCAACAGCAAATATAACGCTTGTTGGATTACACTATGGACTAAGCAAAAGCACAACAGTAGGAGTAATTATTCCTTATAAAAACATAGAAGCAACTGCCACTCTGGGAACAAATGCTGTTGGAATAAACAACAAAGGCTTGGGAGATATTATCTTAGGGGCAAGGCATGTACTTGTCACTATGAATGAGAGTGGTTTTGAGCTTGGGATTGATGGCGGTGTGAAACTTCCAACAGGTGCTACAAACGGCTCTTTTGATATAGCTCCTGCAGCTGCAAATGGAGAAAATACTCCAATGCCAACGCAAATGGGAACGGGTGAGTTTGAGTACATTCTCGGCTTAGGAGTGACAAAAATAGTAGATGAGACTTTAGAGCTCGATGCACATGCCATGTACACTTATAGACCAAAAGCGAACAATAAGTATGATTTTGGGGATGAGATAGCACTTGATTTCTCAGGCGTAAAATCGATAACAAAACAGATAAATATTGGACTTGAATACAATTTTAAGTACAATACTAAAACGGAGATGGGAGAAGATACGAACGCGCAACTTCGCTCTATGTTGCCTTTTAAAGCTTTTAGCGGAAGCACTGGCTACATAACACCGCAAATCGAATTTTTACCTTTTGGCAAGCCTAAAATTCACGTCGGGGCAGGAATCTCCTTTTTGGCTCATTATGACTTAAAAGAGTACCAACCGCTTGAGAAAAAAAGATTTATTCTGCGCATTGGATATGTTTTTTAAAATTGATTAAAGTCAATGATAATTGATATCATTATTGTACAATACTATAAATTTACCCTATAAGGATGAAGATGAAACTTTTTATATCCACTTTTTTATCGTTAACGCTTGTTGCAACGGCTCTTTATGGTACTGAGAAACTACAAAAGCTGGTTGTATCTGGTCCTTTTGCATCTGTTTCGCATCCTATCTTACACATGATTGAGACAAATGCACTAAGCGATGTAGCAGACAAGATAGAGTTTAAGCTTTGGAAAAATCCCGATGAACTTCGTGCCATGACGATTAGAGGCAATGTCGATTTTGTGGCTATCCCTACAAATACTGCGGCGATTTTAAACAACAAAGGCGTTGACATAAAGCTTCTTAATGTATCTGTTTGGGGGATTCTTGGTATGATTAGCCGTGATGATTCACTTAAATCTCTCAAAGATTTTAAAGGCAAAAAAATTGCTATTCCATTTCGTGCCGACATGCCGGATATTGTCTTTAAACAACTTCTTAAAAAAGAGGGGCTAGACCCACAAAAAGATTTTGAACTCGTCTATGTTGCAAACCCGATAGATGCTATGCAGATGCTTATCATGAGAAGAATAGATCACTCGCTTTTAGCTGAACCGGCAATCTCTATGGCGCTTCGCAAAACAAAATCTTTTCCTATTAGCATAGTTGCTCCTGAGTTATACCGAAGTGTTGATTTGCAAAAGGAGTGGGGAGAAGTTTTTGACAACTCTGGAGATATTCCTCAAGCCGGTATTGCAGTTATGGGGCATATAAAGGATGCGCATTTAATAAAAAGGTTTCAAGAAGAGTATGCAAAATCGCTAGAGTGGTATAAAACAAACCCTAAAGAAGCGGGCAAACTTGTTGCAAAAACGATTGATATGTTAAATGAGGATGCCATAAGCGACTCCATCGCACATGTAAGGCTCAAAAGCGTAACGGCTACTGAAGCAAAAAAAGAGTTGGAATTTTTCTTTAATATCTTAAAAGAAGAAGATCCAAAAAGCATCGGCGGCAAGCTCCCAGATGATAATTTTTATTATAAATTTTAATATATGAAATTTGCACTTAAGATTTTAAAAGATTTTCCTGCATTTCTTTGGAGTGGCTGGGGCGCGATAGCTTCTATCCTCCTCTTCGTTGCTCTTTGGGATGTGGGCAATCAAGTTTATGGCAATTTAGTTCTTCCCTCTCCGCTACAGACCTTTAAAACGCTAAACATAATGCTTCATGATGATAGCGTGCTAAGAGAGATAAATACCACACTTTATCGGGCTTCTTTTGGTTTTAGCATTTCACTTCTTTTTGGAACTGCTCTTGGACTTTTAGCCGGTTTTTTTGCAACAGCCTCCATGATGAGCCGCCCTATTGTAACTATACTTGTCGGGATGCCTCCGATTGCTTGGATTGTTCTTGCGATGATATGGTTTGGCATGGGCGATGAAACTGTTATATTTACGGTAATTGTCGCCTCCTTTCCTATCATTTTTGTCGGTGCACTTCAAGGAACAAGAACGCTAGATGGCGACTTAAAAGAGATGGCAGAGAGTTTCAACCTCCCATGGTATATGCGCTTTTTTGATGTCTATTTTCCACACATCTTCTCCTATGTTTTTCCCGCATGGGTCAGCGGTCTTGGCATGGCATGGAAGATAGTAATAATGGCGGAACTTTTAGCGACAAGTGATGGCATCGGAGCTTCACTTGCGGTTGCTAGAAGTCAACTAGACACTCCTACGGCTCTTGCTATAGTCGTAACTATGGTAGCTTCGCTTATGTTTATTGAGTACATAATCTTAGAGCCGATAAAAAGAGAGGTTGAGCTATGGAGAGATTAGAAGTTAAAAAACTAAATCATCATTTTGGTTTTACAGAAATTCTAAGAGATATAAACTTTACGCTAGGCAAAGGCGAAGTTCTCTCCATAGTGGGTCCAAGCGGCGGCGGAAAAACAACACTCCTGCATCTATGTGCTGATTTGCTAGATGTTCAAGAGGGAAGTGTTATAAACACATTTTCAAGCAGCGCATTTGCTTTTCAAGAGGCGAGGCTTTTGCCATGGAAAAATGTTATAGACAACATCTCTTTGGGACTCCTAGCAAAAGGCGAGAAAAAAGACATGGCTATAAAAAAATCACAAGAGATAGCTCTAAGATTTGGGCTTGAGGAAGAGGATTTTGAGAAATTTCCAAAAGATTTAAGCGGCGGAATGAAGCAAAGAGTCAGTTTTGCAAGAGCACTTGTACTCAAGCCTTCCCTCCTATTTTTGGATGAGCCATTTTCAGCGCTTGATATTGGACTTAAAAAAGAGTTGCAGAGTATTTTGATAGATATGATAAGCAAAAGGGAGATAAGCATACTTTTTATCACGCACGACCTTATGGAAGCCATCCGCCTAAGCGATGAGATGCTTCTGCTTAAAGCAGATCCGGGGCATATTGTCAAAAAATTTAAATTTGAGCTGATTCAAAACCAAAGAGATGACAAATATGTTTATGGCAAGAGTGCTGAGATACTTCAAGATGAAGAGATTATAAGTACGTTTGAACTGGAACTAAAACAATGAAACACGAAGAAGATAAACCACAAGCTTTACATGCAACAAACCACTATCTCTACTATCCTGAGGAAAAAGGCGTTCCCCCATATTTAGCTTATGGCTTTAGACCTATTTTTTTACTTCTTGCACCCTATATGATAATCTCCATGCTGCTATGGGGATTTCTCTGGAGTGAAGTGCTTAGCATTCCATTTATGGACAATATTCTTATCTGGCATGTTTATGAGATGCTCTTTGGAATCCTAACAGCCGGGATTTTAGCATTTTTATCAACAGGACTCCCCGAACTCTTTCCGGGTTTTGTGCCGCTTATTGGTAAAAAACTAAGAAACGTTGCAGTTTTGTGGATAGCAGGACGTGTGAGTTTTTGGTTTATAGATGTTACAGGTGTTTACGTCGCTGCAATTTTAAACCTTGCAATGCTTGGCTACCTTATCTGGTTTGCAAAAGCTGCAGTGCTTGACAAACTCCAAAGACATGCCTCTTTGGGCTATGCAATGGTAGCTATTTTTATCATTGAAGCATGGTTTTTTGCCGCAATTGCAGGACATGCACAAACAGACCCGATGAACATCCTAAAACTAGCCGTTGGGGCGCATATAGTCTTGATACTCTTAGCCCTAAGACGAGTCAATATGGAAGCCATAAATGAGTTGATGGAAGACAAAGGTATAGACGATGTTTATATCTCACGTCCACCTCTTACAAACCTTGCAATTTTTAGCGTTATTGTCTTTAGCATTGTGGAGTTTTTATATCCAAACAACTCTGCTCTTGGGTGGCTTGGACTTGCCGCAGGAGCTTCTGTTTTAGCAATTACAAACGACTATATCTTAAAAGATAAATTTATCCTTAATCAGCCTTTTGTTATCTACATGAGTCTTATATTTGTGATGATTAGTGCAGGATATGCGTTGATGGGCTGGGCTATTTTAAACAACAAGATAGAGCAAATCAGCCATTTCAGACACTTTGTAACAAGCGGCGGATTTGGACTTGCTTATCTAATGGTCGTGATAATTATCAGCTGGATTCATACTGGAAGACATTTAACATCAAGCATCTATACACACTTAATGGTCGGTTTCATTGTGGTAGCAACACTTATGAGAGGAGTTATCCCATTTTTTGAAGAGCACGCAGCTACACTCTACCAACTCTCATCAATAATCTGGACGCTCCCCTTTATACTCTACATAAAAGTATTTTTCAAGTTTTTAGTCGCTCCTAGAGCCGACGGCATCAAGGGGTAGCGCTCTTTATTGGGCTGTTTTTTTAAAGCCTGCTTAAAATAAAGTTAACTTATCAAATCGGTTGGGCGACCAAGGTGGTAGCCTTGGAACTCGTCTACACCGTACTCTTTGAGCAATTCAAATATCTCTTGGCTCTCTACAAACTCCGCAATAGTGGTAATGTTTAAGGCTTTTGCAAACCGTACAATGCTTTGAACTAGTATCTTAGAATCGTTGTTGATTAGTATATTTTGTATAAGCGAGCCGTCAATTTTTATGTAATCAGGTTTTATCTCTAGTATGTGAGCGTAGTTTGCGTAGCCGCTTCCAAAATCATCTATTGCAATTTGCACGCCCATAGCTTTTAATTTTTTAACAACTTTGGCAAGTCTTTGGAAGTTTTCTACGCCCTCTTGTTCCGTAATCTCGATTACTATTCTTTGTGGTGAATCAAATTTTTGGATATGTTCAATCAGAGCTTCCATAATAGATGAGTTGAAAAAATCATTTGGTAAGAAGTTTATAGAAACTTTTTCATCTCTATCCTGAAAAAAGGATAAGCTTTGATCCAACATCTCTTTAGCGATTTTTATATATAAACCGCTGTTCATAGATATATCTAAAAAATCACTAGGAAATAAAATTTTCTTTTCGCCACGCTCAAATACAACTATTCTAACTAACGCTTCATATTTTATGATATCTTTATCTCTGTTTGTTATAGGTTGAAAAAACGGAATTATATTTTTATGTTCAAGTGCATACTTAATAATTTTTTTAACCTTCATCACATTTCCAGAGTGCACCTTAGTGTCAACTTTTTGTGAATAAATCATATACGTTAAAAACTCTTTTTTAGCTTTTTTAAGCGCCATTTGAGCATCTTCTAGTGAGTGTTCATGGTCAAATGCAATGCCGCAATATATCTCTATATTTATGCTCTCATCCACTCCAGCGATTTGCAGCTTTAATGAACCTATTTTACTCTGTAGTTTTTCGGTAATTTTAAAATATATTTTTTCATCAAAATCATCCTCTTTCTTTAGCAGTACATACTCATCAGAGGATATTCTATAAGCTTCAAAGCCATGTTCGTCGGCAAACTCTTTAAAATTTTTGGCTACTTCTATGAGCACTTCATTGCCAGCATCAACGCCATAAAGCTCATTGATAAGACTAAACTCTTTAATATTACTCAAAATTAACACTTTTTTATTCTTAGAAAAAAGCGCGTCATTAAGAGCATATCTGTTTAAAAGCCCCGTTAGATGATCTGTAAAAATCTGTTTTGAAAAAAATTTCAATATTTCACTAAACCCAACATGATGCGCTACTGCCAAAATAAGCATAATTACAACTATCATTAAAAAAAGATGATTCATAAACTCTGCATCTCTTTTTGCAATTTCAGACATATCAAAACCGACAACCAAACGACCCAGTGTTTGTGAGAGATGATTTTTAAGCCCAATACTCATATCTATTTTGTATAGCTCTGTCTCTTTATCTATATTGCGTTTGAAATTAGTTGTTAATTCTCTATTTTTACCTATTAAAAGATATTTTTCATCAATAGCAAAGGCATCTTTATCCAGCATAATATCTATGAGCGATTTCTCAATTGCTATACCTATATCAGCTTTAAATATTGAATTTAAATCTCTTAAAAAAGCCTCAGGGGAGATTCCAAGCTCGACATTCCCGACATAAATATCATTATAAAAAATCGGCTTTGTAATACGGTAGGTCATCTCAAACTTTCCGACTTCAAAACCGCTAAATGAGCGATGAAGAGTATTTGTGTCTATTATAAGAGTTCTTTTTTTGTTTAAAGCATCACCAAAATATTCAGGCTTATGCGCTCTAAAAAGCGTTATCCCATCAGGTGAACGAAATGTAAGAATATTTAATGTTGCGTATTCGTTTTTTAATCTATCATAAAAAGGAAGCACGATGGACTTTATCTCCTCATAATCTCCATCATTTACGGCTTTTGAGAGGTCATTACGAGCAACCATCTTATCTAGCTCGATATTTAATTCTTTTTTGCTCTGCTCTAAATCTATCTCAAAAAGTCTCTGTGCAGAAGCTGCTACACTCTGAAATTGTCTATCTATTGAACTTTTTAACTGATAATTTAAAAATAGATAGATAACTCCCCATGCTAACGCCAAAATAATTAAAGTAAAAATTAGTATATTTCGTCTTGTTTGATTGGGGATATTCATGCCGTCTGCTCATTATATATATATTAAAAACAATTATATCTTTTTCTTGCTAATATCTAAGTATTTAATCACTAAACCTTCGTATCTAGCCAAGCTCTTTTTTTATAAATATAGACGTAGATAATCCCTTTTATAAGCGTTTCTACATTCATTATAATAAAAATAGCAATTATCCCATAACCCATTTTATAGGCTATATAAGAGGGGATTAATCGAAATATCCACAATGAAATCACATTGACTTTAAGCGTGGTTTTTGTCGCTCCTGCCCCTCTTAACGCTCCTGAATAGACAAACATGATAGCAAGCGGGATTTGAGCCAATCCCACTAGCATCAGGTAGTAGGAAGTCACTGCAATCGTTGGGACATCTTTTGTAAAAAATCCGACTAAAAATTCAGGAAAAAGGATAAGCATTACACCAACACTTCCCATAAATATATAAGCAATTCGTCCACTTATGATGCCCATGTTGTAGGCTCTTGTTTTATTATTTGCACCAAGACTTTGACCAACTAGTGCCGTTGCGGCTATGGAAAAGCCAAAACCGGGCATAAAAGCAATACCCTCTATGCGAAGTCCAACTTGATATCCCGCAAGTTCTGCCGTTCCGTATGCGGCTATGATGGCTACAAAAAAGAGAAAAGAGATGCTTGAAATCCCCCTCTCTAGTGCCGCGCTCCATCCTACATGCCAAGCTCTTATCAGATCTTTGACTCTTATAATTGGAATAAAATTGAGCTTTGCATGCGGTTGTTTTAAAAGCATATAGTACGCCGCAACATTAAAGCTATAAGCAATTATAGTAGCATACGCCGCGCCCTCTATCCCCATAGCAGGAAATCCAAAATGTCCAAAAATCAAAACATAATTTAAAGAAGCGTTAATCGCTGAGGAGAGAAGTTTTATGTAGAGTGAATTTTTTGTATCCCCCGCAGCAGAGAGTGCATTATACAAAAGTGTGTCGATAAAAATAACGACTAATCCCAGCGAAATTATCTTAAAATAGAGCGTGCCCTGCTCTACTACATCAGCTTCTGCACCCATTAGAGCATAGATATATTCACTTCCAAAATAACCGCCGATTGTCACAAAAACAGATGAAACAGCCGCGAAAATTCCAAGCGAATAGAGCAGCTCAGAGGCTCTTTTTTTTCTCCCCTGCCCAATAAATCTAGATATAAGAGAATTTCCACCCACAACATAGAGCGTCATAAGCACATTTATTATCATCATAAACTGCATGCTCATACCAACCGCTGCCAATGCCGAAACGCTTACCATTCCGACCATAAGCATATCTATCAAAATCTGCAGAATATCGACAAGATGTTTAAGTGCCGCAGGAATCGCAATAGACAAAACTCTATGCGTATCGCGGGAGATTAGTTTTGAAAAAATCGTGATACCTCTTGCATAGATGCCATAAGCTCCTCCTTCGTCTTAAACTCTAAAGTAATTTTCTCTTTTTTCTCTTCATGAATAGGAGTAAAATCAAAAACAAGCACATAAGCTTTTAGCTTAACCTTCTCACCGTAAAGTTCCGTCCACTCCAGACTCATCTCTGCAGTCTCGCCGTTCAAATCAACAACAACAGCAGGATAGAGCCGCGTTAGTTTGCTCAAATCCAAATCTCCGGCACTTGACTTATAAATCATCTTTTTCATGAATAAACTTTTTAGTATAATTTTTCGTATAATAACCAACGAAGGTTGATAGTTGGCTTTGTTTTTAGCTTTAAGATAGTACCCTTATCTATGGATTTCACAATGTTTTCACACTTTTAAATTATAATGCTTATTTAAATTTAAAAATATTTTATAAAAGGAGAGTTCAAATAATGAGAAAATTTATCTTTGTATGCTTTTATCTTTTTCTCAACATCTCTGGTGCCACAGAGCTGACACTTGATGAGTGCATCGATAAAACACTAAAAAATCATCCCGATATTAAAAAAGCGGCTTTGAGTGTTTTTGAAAAAAAATCTTTAGTAGATATCGCTAAAGCAGATTATCTCCCTCAGATAAACGTGAGTGCTCAGTACAACCCAATCGATACTTTTGTTATGCCAAGGAATAATCAGTTTCAAACGATTGAAGATGATAGTTGGCGGGTTGATGCTACGCTAAATCAAAAAATATATGATTTTTCAAAAACAACTTCAACCATTAACGCATATAAAAAAGGTGAAAACATAGCTAATCTTTCTCTGGATGACGCAAAAGCTCTTCTGGTTTACAATGTTAAAAATCAGTATAATTTAGCACTTTTAAAGACTAAAGAGATAGAGATAAGAAAAAAAGATTTACAAACAAAAGAGGAACTTTACAAGCAAGCAAAAGCGCTAGTTGCCCAAGGCTTAAGAACGCAAGCGGATGAAACGAGCATACTAAGTGAGCTATATATTGCTCAAGATAATCTTGCCATTGCCAATGCCAATTTTGCTAAAGCACTCACAACTCTCTCTCTTTACATCGGAGAAAAAATTGATACAGACACGCAACTCAAAGAGACCACACCGATAAAAAACCAAAATACAGCAAATGCACAGCTACTTCTTCAAGAGGTTTTAGAAAAAAACTTCTCGCTAAAGAGTTCTCAAGAGGAGATACAAAGAGATGCCCTACTCTATGAGGCAGCAAAAGCTGGGCACTATGGCTCAATCGATGCCGTAGCCTCCTACACTCATCAGGAAACACTTAACGAATATGACACCTCGCTTGTCGGAGTTATCCTCAGCATCCCACTTTACAGTGGTGGAAGAATCAGCGCGCAAACACAACAGGCTAAAATCTCAAATGAGATGGCAAAGGAGTCATATAATTCCCAAAAACTTCTGCTTCAAGAGGAAGTAGAAAATTTGGCAATTGATTTGCAAAGGTATATTTACACTATAAAAGCCAAAGAAGCTCTTGTGGTTTCTTCAAATGCAACAAGAGAAATAGTTGAAGGAAGATACAAAGAGGGTCTCTCAACTTATATAGAGGTTCTTGATGCACTATCAACATATCTTTTTGCAAAACTAGGGCTTCTTGAAGCTAAATTTGATATCACCAATATAATAAACAGACTAGATTATCTACAAGGACAAACTCAATGAAAAAGTGGTTAAAATATATCATAATTGCACTATTTATAGCTATTGGCGGCGCTGTTTTTTACAATAAAGTATATATCGTAAAATCAACATTTGCTATAACAAAACCGACAAAAGGGGATTTACTCGTAACTGTGCGTGGCATCGGAAATGTTGCTGCTAAAAATATATATACTATTACGGCGCAAAGCGGCGGAGAGATAGAAAATATATACTTCGATGAGGGTCACTGGGTAAAAAAAGGAGATCTGCTTTTAACGATTGACCCGGTAGATCTTCCTATGCTTTTTGATGAAGAAAAAGTAGCTCTTAGTAAAGCCAAACATGATGTTCAAACGGCGCAAAGCGATTTTGCAAGTCTAGAAGCGCAAAAGACACTTATTTTAGTAACCTATGAGCGCTATAAAAAACTGCTTCAGCAAAAATATGTAACGCAAGCAGAATATGACAAAGCAGATAGCGACCTGCAAAACATAGATGCGCAAATAAACGCTTCTAAAGCTAAAATTGCCTCCGCAAAACTAGAGATAGAGCGCCTAAAAAAGAGCATAGAAGCGATAGGAGCAAAACTAAAAAGAGTTAAAATCTACTCTCCCGTTGATGGATATATAATCTCAAAAGATGCAGAAGCTGCACAATATGTTCTCCCCTCTACTCCAATTTTTAAGATAGTAGATCCTAAAACATTATGGGTTGTGGCAAATATTGATGAGAGAGTAGCCGATAAAGTAGAGCTTATGCAAAAAGCCTCAATAAAACTAAGATCTCAACCAAATGTAAAATTAAGCGGAAATGTTCAAAGAATAGTGGCTATGAGTAATCTTGTTACCCTTGAGAGGGAGATAGCAATAGGATTTCAAACCACTCCTGCTCTGTTTTATATAAATGAGCAGGCTGAAGTAAACATAGAAGTTGCCAAATATGAAAATGTAATAAAAATTCCTCTAAATTTAATTAGCACTAAAGATGGAGAAAAAGGAGTTTGGGTAGCAAGCAGTAATAATGCTCATTTTGTGCCAATCTCTATCTTAGCACAAAATGAGCAAGAGGCTGCCGTGCTATCTGGTATTGATGAAAATACGGAGTTGTTGATACATAACGCCGACAACAAACCGCTTAGCAATGGAATGAAGATATATAGATGATTAATTTAGCCGCAAGAGATATTGAGCACACCCTTGGCAAATTTATAGTCACTGCTATGGGTGTTGGGATGCTGCTTGGAATCGTCCTAATTATGATTGGCGTATATCGTGGAATGATGGTAGAAGCCGAGATTTTACTTAACGATATAAGCGCAGATATATGGATAGTTCAAGAGGATACTCTAGGACCCTTTGCTGAATCATCAAGGGTTCATGAGGATTTAAAAGATATTATCTATGTAATGCAGGGTATAGATAAAAGTGAAGCTATGACTTTTCAAAATATCCAGCTTCCTCGTAAAGACAAACCGGTTAGAGTAGTAGCGGTGGGATACGATATTTACGGAAAGATTAATCCCATAAACCCTCAAAGATTGATAAAGGGACGAGAGTTAAAAACAGACCACTATGAGATAGTCGTAACTGACAAAACTGGTTTTAAACTAGAGGACAAAATAAAGCTTGGACGAAATTTATATACCGTTGTCGGCATTACAAGCAAAACTGTATCAAACGGCGGCGATCCGTTAGTTTATCTAAGCCTTAAAGATGCGCAGGAGTTGCAGTTTTTATACTCAAATAAAGAGATACAAAACAATGAAGCAAGAGGAGTTGAAAATTCAGAATCTTTTATGGTAAACAGTATTGTAGCAACTGTTAAAGATGGATTTAACATAGATGAAATAGCGCAGGATATAAGAAAATGGCAACACAAAAGTGTTTATACAGCTGCACAACAAAAAGAGATACTAACAAAAAATCTAATTGAAAAATCTTCAAAACAGATAGGTCTTTTTACGGTTATTTTGGTAATTGTCTCAACCATAATTATAGCCCTTATCATCTACACCATGACGCTAGAGAAGATGAAAGTGATATCCATTATGAAACTTATGGGGTTGCCAAACAGCCTTATTATAGAGATGATTGTTAAAGAGACACTTCTACTTGGAATCTTTGCCTTTATTTTTGGAAATGTATTTTCACACTTGATTTACGATAAATTTCCTAAACTCGTAGTATTACTAATTCCAGATGCATGGATACTTTTTGGTGTAATTATTTTAGCATCTATCCTAGCCTCTTTTGTAGGTGTCAAAAAAGTCATAAGCGCCGATCCGGCAGCAGCTATCGGAGGATAAGATGAGCAAGCAGAGTGCTATAAAAGTTAAAAATTTAGTCAAAAATTTCGGTAAAGATGACAACTTAGTTCGTGTAATTGAAAATGCATCATTTGAGATACAAAAAGGAGAAGTTGTAGCTCTTATCGCCCCAAGTGGAGCCGGAAAAACAACTCTTCTTATGATGATAGGGTGTGTTATAGAGCCGACAAGCGGAGAGATTTGGCTTGGAGAAAATATGGTTTATAAAGACAAGTGGCTGGCAAAAGATACTCGTAAAATACGAAGAGAAAAGATAGGATTTATATTTCAAGCGCATTATCTTGTTCCCTTTTTAAATGTTTTAGAAAATATAACTCTTCTACCACAAGCTAACAAAGTAAGTGAAGAAGATGCACTAAAAAAAGCTATGGAGCTTTTGAAGTATTTTGAAATAGACGATAAAGCATATAATATGTCATCACAGCTCTCCGGAGGGCAAAACCAGAGGGTTGCTATTGCACGCGCGCTTGCAAACAATCCTGAGATAATTTTAGCAGATGAGCCAACAGCTGCGCTAGATGGAGAGCGGGCTGTTAGTGTTATAAAAATGTTAAAAAAAATTGCTCTTGAGCAAAATGTTGCAATTATTACCGTTACACATGATGAGAGAATCCTTCCATACTGCGACAGGATAATGAAGATACAAAACAGAGGCATAATTTTTCATGACCTAAATGACGAAGATATATTATAAAACTGCTCTGTTTTATTTCACAATTACTTCACACTTTCTCGCTAAAATTATAGTTCAAGGAGCATATTATGAAAAAAAAAGTTATTCTATCTCTGTTTGTCGCAGGTTTATGTTTTGGTGCCGACTATTCACAAATGAGCACTCAAGAGATGCAGAACATGCGCGGTAGTGTACCTGCTGAGGAGCGTGATGCTTTTAAAGCTGAAATGCAAAACCGTGTTATGAATATGAGTCAGGAGGAGTGGGATTCTTTTAAGCAAAACAACTCCAATGACGGTTCGCAGCAGGGTTCAAAAGATACTACAGGCAACATGTACAAAGGCTCAAACGGCGGCGGTAATGGCGGAGAAAGAGGAAGAAGATAATCTCCTCAAATCTGCCTTTTAAGATAACAATCAAAAAGGAAATATTATGAATGTAACTTCAACAAGCTCAATGCAGCAGATAAGAAAAATGGATGGCTCTGGTGGCGGTCAAGGTCAAGGCGGCATGAGAGATATTATGCAGAGTCTGCCTACTGAAGATAAAAACAAAATGATTGAACAGCTTAGCTTAATGAATAAAGAGGACAGAGCAGCAACCGTCGCTCAAATGAAGGATGTTGATGCTTCAACATTGAGTTCACAAAATTATGCAAAAGCACTTCTTGACATACTTGACAAAGCTAATACGAACAAAGCTGAAACTGAAGGCTTTTCTGTATATGCATAACGATTTTTAATGTATAATTTTTTATGAAAATTTTATACTTAGAAGACGATTTGAATTTATCACAAACCGTTGAAGAATTTCTCAAGGACGAGGGCTTTGATGTGCTTTGCGCATATGATGGAGATGAAGCTTTGGAGTCTATCTACTCTACAAGATTTGATCTCTTTCTCCTAGATGTCAATGTTCCAAAAATCAATGGCTTTAAACTCCTACAAGAGCTAAGAGATGCAGATATTTCAACCCCCGCAATTTTTATAACTTCCCTTAATGGCATAGATGATCTCTCCTGGGGTTATGAGTGCGGTGCGGATGATTATATAAAAAAACCTTTTGTGCTAAAAGAGATGCTCCTTAGGATAAATGCTCTGTTAAAAAGAGAGTACAAAACACAAGAACAGCTCATTAAAATAACCGATGAGATTGATTTTAACATCTACTCAAACACTCTTATGAAAGAGGAGCAAAAAATAGTGCTAAATCAAAAAGAGTTGCTACTGCTCAAACTGCTTTTAAAACATAAAAGCGAGTGTGTCAGCTTTGAGAACATCTACCAAAACGTCTGGCAGTTTAACGAAACGCACAGCTATATGAGTCTAAGAACCTATATAAAAAATTTACGTAAACATATAGGCAAAGAACATATACTAAGCATGAAAAATATCGGGTATAAACTTGTATAGCGGAGAAAGAAAAAGCATACTTTATGTCTTAGGACTCTATCTTAGCTCTACAATTTTATTGATTGCAACCTTTTTTACAAGTTACTACTATTATGAGCAGGAGCAGTTTATCCATAGTGAAAAAGAGATTTTAAAAAAATATACGCTTGAAGTATCAGACAAGCTCTCTGCGCTTAGTGAAAGTAGTAGTGAGCGATTACAATACCCAAGGTTTGAGGATTTTAACAGTGCAATTTACGATATAGACAAAAATCTTATTTTCAGTACGATAGAAGATATAAATACAAAAAATGTTAAGCAGGGGTTTTATACCATAGATGCTGATTCTTACCTAGCATCACCTATAACCCCATACTATCTCGGCGCTGCTTATATTGTCATACAAAAAAAGTCCAAAGACGTAGATATACTAAATAATTTGATATACATAGCTATCATCACGGTACTCATTACCGTAATAACCTCTTTTTTTCTTGTAAACATCGTTTTAAAACCTATAAGAGAAAATATAAAACTTCTTGATAACTTTATAAAAGATACGACACATGAGCTAAATACACCTATAACGGCGATACTCGCAAACGTAGAAACTATCGACTCCTCAAACTGCGATGAAAAAACACTGCGAAAACTCGAACGCATAAAGATTGCATCAGCTAGCATCTCAAATCTCTATCAAGATTTGATTTATCTGCTTTTAAATCACAAAACATCACTTCAAAATGTGGATTTAAATCTATCCCAAATAGTAACTCAAAGAGTAAAATACTTTACAAATATGGCAAATATGAAAAAAATAGAGTTCATTTTGGATATAAAAGAGGGGGTTCATTTTTTTGCTGATAGACAAAAGATGGAGCGTCTTATAGACAATATCCTCTCAAATGCGATTAAATATACAAATAAATCAACCAAAATAACAATCACTCTAAAAGAGACTTACTTAAGCATAGAGGATGAAGGAAAGGGTATGAGCAAAAATGAGCTTGATAAAATATTTACAAGATATCTGAGGTTTGATAAAACTCAAGGGGGATTTGGAATCGGGTACAGCATTATAAAATCAATAATTGATGACTATGCTATAAAAATAGATATCGAGTCAAAACCAAACAAAGGAACAAAGGTAACGCTCACATGGTAAAAAAAACTGCTCTTTTTATTCTGTTTTGTACTCTTTTAAACGCTTGGGAGTTTGATAAAAACTGTTTAGTTTGTCATGGAGAGGATTTTAAGTTTCATATCATTATGAATAAATATACCCTCAAATACAGCAGTGAACAAAGAATAAAAGAGGCTATTTTTGAGTATCTCAAGGAGCCTGACATTAATAAATCAATCCTGCCTCCTGAGTATATAAAAAAATTTGGCTTAAAACAAAAAAGCAATCTTGATGATGAGAAACTAAAAAAGATGATAGATATCTACTACAAAAGATTTAACCAGCAATCTAAGATTTACTGAGTGTTTTTTTAAAAACTTTTATAATAGCCAAAACAACAACTCCTATAACTAAACCAATTATTAAATTATTAACTATTGTCGGGAGTGACTCTATATAGTAACGATGAAAAAACTCTATTTTATGAGCAAGTATGCTGCCGCCAACCAAAATCATGGCGAATGTTCCGACAAATGCCAATGTTTTTATAAGTTTTGGCATAGCACTAATTAGAGTATTTCCGCTTTTTGGATGGTTTTTGCTTATAAGCCAAAACCCGACATTATCCATCCTAACTATCATCGCCACCAACCCATAGACTCCAAAAGTCGCAAAAAGTGCAACAAAAACAGTTGAAGAGACTTGAACCACAAAGGGCTGATTTTCAACAGCACCAAGCGCTATGACGACTATCTCGATAGAGAGTATAAAGTCTGTTAAAATTGCCGACTTTATCTTCTGTTTCTCCACCTCTAATATATTATCTTTGGTTGAGTTTAAAAGCT
>Ga0172382_10004201_pt1 | contig 22205 bp, 17 predicted proteins | sample Leawel138RmetaG_FD_122245 | JGI IMG/M metagenome (GOLD analysis project Ga0172382, IMG submission 122245) | Leachate microbial communities from a municipal landfill in Southern Ontario, Canada - Leachate well 138R metaG | ecosystem: Engineered > Solid waste > Landfill > Unclassified | place... | reverse complement strand
TTCAACCGGCGGCATGCATTTCCTTTTGCCGCATCGCATCTTGAAACTCCAGAATGATGAAACAATCGATCTTGTGAGGCTGCTTGCCGACATCCGCCTCGATCATTTTTTGGACCAGCTGCTCGCAGTGGTCTTTCAAAAATTCCGCCTTAGTCAAATTGATTTCCGCATACTGGCGCAGCACCTCGCTCCTGGAATCCAGAAAGCAGCATTTGCCGGCACACAGATCCGTCTTGCCGGCCAGATAGGCGCGGTAGAAATCGGCAAGGTCTTCCCCGGTCGCCACGGTGGCAACGCTTCCCATCACCAAAGCGACCAACGCCAGCGCGATCACCATCCTTTTCATGGTTCCCCCTTTCGATGAAACGGTATGGTATTGTTGCCGGTAACGGCACCTGGCTCGAATCCGCTTTTCCGGCCTCCAACGAAAAACGGGAAAATGCAGGCGCTCACGGCCCCAATGGGTCCGTTTCTGATTGCCGGTAAATCAACCTCTACTACAGGGGGGGTTTCAACGGGGTTTCAAAACGTGGATTTCGGAGGGAGTCAGAATTCCTTCTTCATACTGGTTTCATTGATATTTTTAAAATTCTTACAAAATGTTAATAAATATTATTCAGCTTTTGATCGCAAGTCATGTTCTGTTTTTAGAGGTGAGGATGCTCTGATAAACCACCTCCAGGCCGGGACCGGGTTCCTCGCATAGGTCTTCCTTCAGGCGCCGCCGGAGAGCCTCGTAAACCTGCAGCGCCTTGTTGGGCATTCCGCGTCGAACGAAAAGCGTCATGAGCTTGCGGCCGGTATCCTCCGCCAGGGGATCGATTTCCAGCAGCCGCCGATAGCACCGACAAGCCTTGCGTAAAGCGCCCCTTTGCTCGTACAATTCCCCCACCCGGGCCAACAGGTCCCGATAAGCGTCGCACAGGCGTCGCCGCATCGGTTCAGCCCACTCCACATAACGGTCGCCCGGCAGAAAGTCACCGCTGTACCATTCATCCGCTTCCAGGTAACCTTTGAGCGCGTCGTCCAACCGCCCCTCTTTTTCAGCTTTCCGGGCCGCATTGTGTAAGTCCATAAACCGAAAGGCATCCACTTCGACCAGGTCTGGATTCAACGAAAGCAGATTGTCGCCGAGCAGAATGTAGACAGATCCCAGCATTGCGTCGAGGTCCGGCTCCATCACCCGTCGCAACCGATGCAGAGACGCCTTGAAAGTGCCTTCGCCGAGGGCGCTGGATTCGGGCCACAGGTCCTCGATCAACCTTTCCTTGGCCACGTTGCGCCCCCCTCTGGCCACCAGGGCTTTCAAAAAATCCTTGGACCGGCTCCCCTTCCAATCCCCTTCGCCAACCGGCGTTTGCCCACGCAAGACCTCGAAATCCCCCAGGGTGCGGATTACGATCCGCGGTGCGCTTTGGACCCGGATCGCCATGAGCATCTCCAGGGCCTTGCGCCGCGCCCACGGCGGCCCGCGGTCCACCAGCTGCGCCAGGGCTTCCGGGCCGCGGGGTCCGAATTTGCCGGTCAGAAGAGCCTGGATGTAATCGAAACGGTCCTCCAGATTCATCTCCAGGGCGCTGATGCAGAGTTCCATGACATCATCGGGTCGGACAATGGCAAAATGGAAAATTCCGTGGCGCTGGGCCCGATCAAAAGCTTCGTCAAGGCAGTCTCCGGCTTCCGGCATTCGATTTTGTCGAATGGCCCCAAAAGCCAGCACCAAAAGGGATTCGATGATAAAGGTGTTGCTCTGAAGACGATTGAAGTAGGCCAGGGCACTGCGAGTTCGGGATTCGGCAGTCTCCGTCTGGCCGAGGTGAATCTCCACCAGGGCCGTCAATAGCTGGCCCCAATGCTCGTGAAGGCTGGAACTGCACCCGGGCTCCGCATAGATTGCGAGGCTTTCCTGGAAATGATGTTTTGCTGGCGCAAAATTTCCTTGCCAGTAGAAGCTGACCCCTTTCAAAATCAATGACAGGGCCAACCCGGTGCGATGGTCCATCGCGCTGCAGAGCTGAAAGAGCTGATCGGCCACATTTTGCGCCTCTGCGTGGGATTCGCTGAAGTGCGCCAGCAGAAAATCAGAATACAGCTTCAGCGGCACCATGTACACCAGGCCACTTTCGGTTATCGCCCGGTCCAGCTTTTCTAGACAAACTCGGGCGGCCTCCAGGTCACCGTGAAACAGGTGCATTTCGCTCAGCGCTTTTTCCTTCATGAGGAACAATTCCGGATATTCGATCCGCTTCTCCAAGGCGTCGATGTTTCTCAGCAAACCGTTCAGGATTTGGAATTCACCCAGCCACGTCAGCGCGGGGCAAGCGTTGATCAACGCATTGAACTCGAGAATGGAATCACCCGCCTTGGCGGCGAAAAGCCAGGCATTGCGGCAGGCTGCGTATCCCTTGCGCGGATCACCGCCGCGAATGCTCAATGCCAGACCGGCATTGAGCCACAGCAGGGCCTTTTCCCGGTCGAGACCGTCCGCGCCGGGGGCTTGCGCCAAAGCCTTCGTCTGCTCGAGCAAGTCGGACAGCGGCACCACGTCCCGCCCCCGCATGAGGGTGGCCTCCAGCAGGAACGCCAGGCAGAGCATCCGACCGTCGATCCGGTCCTGGGCGCCGAACATCTCGTAGGCGCGCCAGAGGCGGGAAATGTTCCGCTCCGCCTCGGTGAAGCGAGTGGTGATGGCGGCAAACAACAGCAGCCAGGGACGGTCCGCCATGACCTCTTCAGGAAGAACCGCCAGCATCTTGCCAAGCAACGCGTGGCGCCCCTCCTTGACGAGTTGTCCGCCGAAATGTTCGATGGATGCCACCGCCTCCGGGTATGCCCGGGCCTTGAGATAGAACCGGGCCGCCGCCTCATGCCGTTCCTGCGTCTGGAAAAACCGGGCGGCCTCGGCGAACAGTCTTCTGATCTCCGGTTCGGCCATCACCGTGCTGCGCTTGTAAGAGAGAAAATCGCGGAACAGATTGTGAAACCGGAAGGTAGGTGAACCGGCGACATGGGTGTAGGTTTCAACGAACAGATGGCGGTCGACGAGGTTCTGGAGAACCTGAACACCGTCGATTTCGGGAAACAGATGGGCCAACAGCCGTTGGTCGAACTCATCCAGGATGGAGGCCTTGAGTAAAAAATCCTGAACCTCCGGGCGCAGGGCACTGAAGATGGTTTCATCCAGGTAGCGGTTCACCGCCGTCTGGAAGCTCGCCAAGGGGATGGCGTCGTCCACCATGGGTGGTCGTCTCCCTCCGGGTTTGTCCTTGAATGCCTGAGAAAACAGAATCACCCCGCCGATCCACCCTTCAGTGATCTGGTGAACCTTGCGCAGCACCTCTTGGGAGAGTTCAAAACCGCAGTGACGACAGAGAAAAGCTTTTGTCTCCACAATAGAAAATGCCAGGTCTGAATCCCCCAGAATCTGGACTTGCGGAGATGGGGCCCCACAACCATAATCGATGGGAGGCGGCTGACGGGAAAGCATCAACAGGTGGACGCTTTGCGGGAGGGCTTCCACCATGGCCTGGAGTAGCTGCCAGGAAGGGGCATCAGAGGGCATCTGGTCGGCACCGTCAAAAACGATGCGCAACGGCCCGACGACGCGATCGAAAATCGCATTGGACCACTCCCTGTAAAGCGGCATGGCTTCCCGGGGGCCAAAACTCAGCGAGGGGTATGCCATCAGGTGCGGCAGCGCCTCTTCCGGCAAATATGGCCCAAGGCCGTGCACGAGCAAATGAAACAGGCCGGCGGGGTCGGCATCCTCCGGGCCGAGGTTGAGCCAGACGAAAGGAACTCTCGATTGGGCCACGTAGCTGGCCGCAAGGGTGGTCTTGCCCTGGGCCGCACGGCCCTGAACGATGGTCAACTTCCTGTCCATCGCGCCGTTCATCTGCCGCAGCAGCCGCTTACGCATCAGCGGCGTCCTGATCTGGGGCGGCAACAGCTTGGCGGGGACGGGCTTTCGGTGCATACCTTCCCCCTTCCTGGGGCAGCCCGACCATCAACAGCCGAGAATCTCTGATGGATACAAAGTTTGGGAGCAGCGGTGGTCTCAATATTCAGGCGGGCAACATTTAAAAAATTTTACTATGAATCAGGATTTGATTGCAAGCGGACATCCACCGGATGACAGGAGGATCGACTTCATCCGCTTTTTCTCCCTTCCCCCAGCCTTGCGGCCCGCGGCCGGATCATGGTATTCCAATGCCAAAATTGATTCTTCTGAATTGCATTCACTCTGAAAGGATCCTTCGATGATCTACATCGGCTATTTCGTCCATGTCACCAACCAAGAGCAAGTCGATGAGGCCGACCGGCGTCACGGAGAGTTCCACATGGCCGTCGAAGCGGCCGATGCGGCCGGGGCCCTGGAGCTGTTTCGCCAACAAATCATCTTTCACCGCCGGCAAAGCGAGTTCTTCGAAGGCGTCTGCCGCATCTACCTGGTGCAACTCTTCGAACTGGACCGATTCCCCACTCACCGGGCCGTGATGCTCACTTACAAGTCGGTGGCCGGAGACCCGCTGATGCCGTTCATCCGCTGCAGCGTTCCGGGCAGCGACACCGATGGCTGCCGGATCTTCGACTGGCAAAACAACCAGCCGCAGGTGGACGGAGAGGAAGAAGCACTGTTCATGTCTTTTGAAGACTGAGCTCCCCTTCGACCTTCCCCACCGCGACATCACAAAGGGAGATTCATGAACGTCATCGAAGCCATCAAGACGCGCAAAAGCATCCGCGGCTACCGCCCCGATCCGGTGCCGAGGGGAGTGCTGAGGGACATTCTGGCGGTCTCCGGCCGTTCTCCGTCCGCCATGAACAGCCAGCCATGGGAATTTGTAGTGCTGGGCGGCGAAGTGTTGGACCGGGTACGGGAGGCCAACGTGGCCAAGTTGCGCGACGGCATTCCCCCCAGCGGCGAACATTCGGTAACCGGCTGGAGCAAGGAGAGCGTTTACCGAACCCGCCAGGTGGAGCTGGCCAAGGGGCTTTTCCAGCTGATGGACATCGACCGCCACGATACTGCCAAACGGGCCTGGTGGCTCGAGCGCGGCTTTCGTTTCTTCGACGCCCCGGCGGCCATCATCGTGGTCACCGACAAGTCGCTACAACCCGAGACGCCCCTCATCGACATCGGCATCGTGCTTCAGTCCATCTGCCTGACGGCCCTCGAGCACGGGCTGGCCACCTGCATCGAAGATCAGGGGTGCATGTATCCGGACGTCTTGCGCGAAATCGCCGAGATTCCCGACACCAAGCGGATTATCATGGCCATGGCCATCGGGTATCCGGACGGGGATTTCCCCGCCAACCGCATCGAGACCACCCGGGTGCCCATCGACGAAATCATCCTTTGGTGCGGCATATAACTGATCATGGAAAAAAACATCACCCTGACCCTCGACCACGGTCAACCGTTTACCGGCCGCTTCGCGCGAGCCGAGGGCTTTATCCCCGGATCTTCCACCATGGTGGTGCTGGCCCACGGCGCCGCCAACACCATGGATCATCCCCTGCTGGTATTCCTATGCCGGGAGTTGGCCCGTTCCGGGGTGTCATGCCTGCGCTTCAACTTCCCCTACAGCGAAGCCGGACGATCGAAACCCGACAGTCAAACGATGCTGGAAGCCGCCTGGCGTCGGGTATTGACACACGTCAAAAACGATCCCGCCCTTGCGCCCCGGCATGTGGTGGCCGCCGGCAAGTCCATGGGCGGCCGGGTGGCCTCCCAAATGGCCGCCAAAGGTCAGCTTGGGGTGGACGGCCTCATCTTCTATGGCTACCCGCTCCACCCGCCCGGGCGCAAGGATACCCTGCGCGACGCCCATCTGGCCGCCATCGAGGTGCCGATGCTCTTTTTCGCCGGCACCCGGGACCCGTTCTGCGATCTGAATCTCATGCGGCCGGTTTGCCAACGTCTCGGAGACCGGGCCACCCTGGACATCATCGACGGCGGGGATCATTCCTTCGATCCACCGAGCGCCGCCGGCCCCGAGGCCCGGGACCGGGCCTATCGCCGCCTGCTGGAACAATCCGTGGCCTGGATCTTTACGCACGTCCCCTGTCCGTGACCTGAAACAAGAATTTGAGGCCCTGCGATCCTTTCAATTCCCACCTTCTCGACCATACCGGGAACGAAAGTGGCCGGCGGCAGCGCTGAACCTTGAACTTTGAACCTTAAATCTGGAACCTGATCATGCCCCCTCGCCCTCTCGTACTCAACGATGTCTTCAAGGCGTTTGTCGCTGACGTGGAAAAAACCGTCCCCCCGCAAGAAACCGTCCGCCGGGTACGGCAACGGCTGCAAGGCCTCGATCTGGACATTCTCACCGAGACCCGGCGCATCGATAGCGGCCGCCTCGATATCCCGGTCTTTCTGAGCCGCTGCGGCCATGACGCCCGTCAGACCATCGGCAACCGCAAGCAGATGGGCAAGGGCGCCACCCCGGCCCAGGCCGAAGCCAGCGCCGTGATGGAGCTGGTGGAACGCTTCAGTCTGTTTTCCTTCCGTCAGGATCCGGCCGGCTTCATCACCGCCCCCATGGGGGCCCTGGGCACCGAGGCCATGGCGCCGGCCCTGCTGGCGCTTTCGGTTCACGACGATTCGGCCGATCGGCAAGCAGCGCTTGAAGTGCTCTCCGGACTACCCCTGCGCTGGGTTTGGGCCTTCGACCTGGGGGCCGGGCGCTGGATCCGGGTGCCGTTCGATTGGTTCTACGCCATCAACGCCTACAACGGTTCGGCGGCGGGCAACTGCGTCGAGGAGGCAATCTGCCAGGGGATCTGCGAAGTGATCGAACGGGATGTTTCGGCCCGGGTGATGGATGGCGCCCAGGGGCCGCCGACCATCGATCCCGCCTCGATCACCGATCCGGTCTGCCGGGAACTGATGGACAAGTACCACCGGGTGGGCGTGCGCCTGCATCTGTCGGACCTGAGCCTGGACACCGGCGTTCCCACCGTGGCGGTGTTGGCCTGGGATCCGGCCACCTTTCCGGCGCGCAGTGAAATCGTCTGGACCGCCGGTACCGCCACCAGCCCCCAGCGGGCCTTGAGCCGCACCCTCACCGAAGTGGCCCAGCTCGCCGGGGATTTCGACAGTGGCGCCAATTTCGAGGCCAGCGGCCTGCCCAAGTTCACCGGTCTCGACCAGGCCGATTTCCTCCGCCAAGCCCCCGTTACCCGCCGGATCGAGGATCTGCCCGATCTCTCCGGCCCCAACCTGAGAGAAGAAATCCAACGGCTCACCGAAACCCTGGCCCGACGCGGCATGCCGGCGCTGCTGGTGGACATCACCCACCGGCACCTGCAAATTCCCGCTTTCTACACCATGGTGCCCGGCGCCCGGTTCCGGGAACGCACCGCCAGTGCCAGCGTGGCCATGATCACCGCCAAGCTCATTTCCGAAACCCGCCCCCTGGACGAGGCCTTGGCACGTCTTGCCGATTTTGACCAACGGTTGCCGGACCGTTACTTCATCCAGTTCTACCTCGGCACCGGGCACTTGGCCGGTGGAAATACCGAAGCCGCCCTGGAGCACCTGCAACGGGCTCTGGAGTTGAACCCGCCGCCGCCGGAGCAGGCGAGCATCCGGGTTTACCTGGCCAGCGGATTAAAGGAGATGGGGTGCTGGGACGAAGCCCTGGCGGTATTGATGAAGGCTCGGGAGCTGGACCCCGATCGCACCGATATCCACAACCTGCTGGGGGTATGCCACTTCAAGCGGGGGGAACACGAGGAGGCCATCGCCTGCTTCCGCCAGGTGCTGGCCCTGGATCCGGGATCGGCCATGGACCACGCCAACCTCGGGGTCAACTACCAGGCCATCGGAGATGACGACAGCGCCGTGGCCGCCTATGAGACCGCCCTGTCGCTGGACCCCACCATCGATTTCGCCCTCAAGAATCTGCTCGAGCTGCACGCGGCCGGAAACGGGAACTCACCGTTGCAAAAGGAAGAAAAATAAATCGCGACTGCGACAGCGCTCGTCGGCAGTTGATTCTTCTGAAACGCAACGGGCCAGTTTCCCGAGGGACCGGATGTCCGTCGTCAAATCCGCTGAACAAGTTCTTCCGCCAGAGCGGTGTAGTCCTGGGCGCCGGTACTGGCAGGCCGCCAGAAGACCACCGGCGCGCCGGCGTCGCTGCTCTCGGCGATGGTGGTGTTGGTGCGGATCACGGTGTCGAACAGCAGGTGGGCGGTGCGTGCATCGGACTGGAGTTGGCCGAGCACATTGTGGCTGACACGGGTGCGGCCGTCAAAAAGAGTGGCCACCACCCCGGCAATCGCCAGATCGGGGTTGATCTCTTCCTGAATGGCGCTGATGGTGTCGAAAAGTTCGCCCAGGGCGGAAAAGGCGTACGGATGCGTCTGGCAGGGCACCACCACCCTGCCGGCGGCGGCGAAAACGTTCACCGTGAGCAGAGAGAGGCTCGGCGGTGTGTCGAGAAGAATGACATCGAAATCATCCGCCACGCAGGCCAGCCCCCGACGCAACCGGTTTTCCCGGCCGTACTCGTTCACCAGCTCCACGTCCGCTCCGGCTAGATCCGGATGGCCGCCGATCAGCGCCAGGTTGGGCCATTCGGTGGCAACCAGCGCCTCCCGGGCCACCGGTATCTTGTGACGCAAGATCACATCATAGGCGCTGGGCCGCCCGTCACCGCCGGGTGTAACCCCCAACCCGCGGGTGGCGTTGGCCTGGGGATCCATGTCCACCACCAGTACCCGCCGATCCATACGGCTGAGGGCCGCGGCCAGATTGATCACCGTGACGGTCTTGCCCACTCCGCCTTTCTCGTTGGCCACGGCGATGATGGTCGGTGCGCTCTGAGGAGCCATTGCGTCTCCTTTCGGTTTTTTCTTCGGTCTTCAGGACATACCGTTCGCCCGCGCGCGATCAGTGGCGCAACCGAAGCCCCTGGCGCCTGGCTGCGGTTCGATGTTGTGGTTTCGAGGACTCCTGTTCTCGGTCATTCCGGGACGTGCGGCGACGAGGAATCTTTCCCGCCTCCGCCTGCCTCCCCGCCCAGGCGCCGGCGCATCTCGGCCAGGGTGCGTCCGGCGGCGGCCGCCGCCGTCTGGATGTCCTCCAACTGGGCCACCACCTGCTGCCGGCCGACCCCCTGGGATTCGATCCGTTCGGCCAACTGGGACAGGTCTTCTCCGTAGGCCCGGAGCTGGTCGCCCAGGGCCTCCCGGATCCCCACGGCGGCGGCGTCCACAAGCTTGAACAGGTACTGGAACTTGATGTTTTCCTGGTAATTCTTGAAGTGAAACGCCATCGCCCGGAGGGTCTCGCGTTTGATCCGTCGCAACCCGTCCAGCAGGGCCTGAACGCTTTTGTCGGTGGGGGTCGGGGCCGGTTTTTTAAAAAGCCGTCGAGCCCACTCCACCGCCGTGTAGAAACCCAGGCGCGCCACGGCTTCGGTGCGGATGCGGGCCGAAAAGCCCAAGGGTGCGGCCGCCGACGGAACCTTGAGGCCGGCACGCTGCTTCAGGGCGTCGACATCGATAAAAGCCGGTTGCACCGTATTCTCACCGGTTGCGCCGCCGGCGCCTTCCTCCTCGTCCAACTCGGTGAGGGCTTCCTTGGCCATAGTGGCAAAAGGCCGGGCCACTTCGCTGAGCTGTTCCACGGCGCGCATCTCCAGGTCTCTCAGGAAGCGCAGGACCTCAGGCGTGACGGTCTCGGCGAGGAATCCTTCCAGGGCCTGTCGAAAATCCTGGAACACGAGATACAACGCGCCGGAAAAACCCGCCGTTTTGAGCATTTCCCGATACTTGCCCGTTTCGGGGGCATACTGGCGCACAAAGCTCAGCGTGTCGCCGATGAGGGTGCCGGTCCGGGGGCTGAAGAAACGATCGATCTCATGACGCAGGGCATCGCGCTGCTTGGCCGCGGCGCCGTCCAGCGTGTCACGGACCAGGGTCTGAATCTGGTCGATGCGCTGGCGATGACGGGCCACCAAGCCCTTGTGGTCCGCCACTTGGTGGGCATCCTGGTCCAGGGCCTCGCGGTGCAGCCGTCCCCAGCGCCCCAGCCCCTCGGCCACCACCGCCAGACGCCCCACGTGGTTGCCCAGCAGCAGCACTCGCCGCTCGTCCACCAGCTTGCGTTCGAAGGCTTGGTAAAACCGGGTGGTTTCCGCCTCGGAAAAATCGATCAGGTCCGATTCCTGGCGCCAGTTGGCCAGCATGGCGGCATCCTTGGGCAGCAGGGCGTCAGCTGGTTGGCCGGCGAGCAGATGATAGAGGGCGCTGAGGGTAAATATTGCCGGATCGGGGTGAAAAACGCGCAACTGCTCCAGGGTGCGTGCCACCTGGGCTTGCAACTCTTCCAGGGACGCGTGTTCGTTGAAATCACAGTTGAACACGAAAAGCATGTTGGCGCCGATGCCCATCTTGCGAATGATCGACAAAAACCGAAAATCGGCCTGGCGCAGGCCGGTGCGACTGCTGATCACGTAAATGATCAGGTGAGTCTGGAGCATGTAATCCTGGATCATGGCCAGGTGGTGAGGATTGGGCGAATCGCTCCCCTGACAATCGGCGATTTCGACGCCTTCGGTCAACTGACCGGCATCGATTTCCAGTTCCACATCCTGTAAGTATACCGAAAGACTGTCGTCACCGACAAAATCCCGGTGCAGACCGAAACGGTCCCCCCGGAAGCGGGCCACGGTGGTTTCGGCGCCGATCTGGCTGTGGATCCGATCGTAGCCTTCCAGGTAGGAGGCGATCATCACGCTGTTGGCATCCTGGGTGCCATCGGTGATGAGGGCGGCCTGATTTAAACCGGCAAAAGCGACCGCCAGGGCCTGGCGGTCCTCCTCCCGCCGCAGATCAAAGGGCGCCCGGGTCAGCTCCCCAGGCAGCCCCGGCAGCATCACGATGGCCCGGGCAAGATCCGCGTTGATGGCTTCCCAGCTTTTAAAGTGCAGGCGCGCCTCGAGAGTTTCCCCGCGGCGGATGCGCGTGACGATGGAGGTGACGATACCGGCGCCACGTTTGAGATGATCGGCACCGAGGAGGCTGTTGGTGAAAGTGCTCTTGCCCGATTTGATCGGGCCCACCACGGCCACGCGGATACACTCGTCGGTGACCTGGCGATGGGTCTGGCGGCAGGTCCGTTGCCAGTCCGCCAGGGAGGCCCCGCTGACACCAGGCACCCCACCGGCCCGAACGATGAGATCGTCCAGGGCAGTGGCCTGTTCGAGAAGCTTTTCCTTTACACTGTGATAAGTTTCCATGGCGTCGCGTGGATTGGAAAAAGGCGGGCTTCGGCCCCTGCGGTCCGAACACCGACAAATCGCGACGCTTATGACACACCGCGACCTTGCTTGTCAAAGCCTCTCCTGATTTCAGCGGGTTTGCGTCCCCACCTTGAGGCGCACCATTGCGCCGGGGGCCACGGATTCAGGCAGGACCGCGGCCTCCACCGGTTTCTCCCCAATCCGCGCGCCGATACAGGCCGGCGCCAACTCAGGCCATACATCGGCGAGAAACGCTTTAAAGTGGCCGCCGGGCAGCAGCACCCCCCGGCCGAGAAAGGAAGGCCCCAACTCGGCGCACACCAGATTGAACAGCTTCACCGTGACCTTGCCGGGGGCAACCGCTTCAGTCTCGGTGGAAAGGGAACGATGAGAGAGGCTGCTGCGCAGGTTGGTCAACTGCCCCCCCTTGCGCAGGGTGGCCCCCACCAGGCCGGGCATGGCGGCTGAAAGGGTGACCACGTCACCGTCGCTCACGGAGGCACCCTGGATGTCGTCCACCGCTTTGCCGTTGAGAAAAACCGTCTGGATCCGTTCGCGCACATAGGCATCAGGGATTTCCAGCGCCACAAGCAACAATTGCTGAAGGCTGGATGGAAGGTGCGTGGTGACAAGTATCCCCTGCCGCAGCAGGCCGAAAAACCGCCACAGATCCGCTTCGGTCACCACCAGCTCCACAGTGAGCGTATCCTGTTTCGATGCTACCATCACGACATCCACCTCCTCTCATTGAAACGGGGAGCTGCGCCCCAACACCGCCGCTCCCCGCTCTCAATCCGACAAAATCGATGAATTTACCAGTTGAAAACCTGATCCAGCTCTTCGTCCTTCACGGCAAAGACCACGTTGTGGGGCGCCAGGGCCTCGCGCTTGAAGTAGCCCGGCAACCGGTCGTGGGCCGCGTTGAAACCGGCGGCCTTGTTGAAGTCGCGCTCCCAGGTGAGAATCTGCTTGCCCAGGGCGGTGACGTCATCCCCGGTCATGGGCTTGCCGGTGAAGCCGGAGATCAAATCCAGCAGGGCCTGGAAAGTTTCCGGCTGGTCGAGGATGGCAAAGGCGATGAACACGCACATGCCGGTGGCGTCGATGGCCGCCGTGGCGATCTGGAGATTTCGCGACAGTTCCACCTGGCCTTCGGGCTTGAGGGGATCCACGGTCCCGCCCACGCCCAGGATGTTGGCCGTCACGGCGTAGCCGGCGGTGTGATCGGCCCCCATGGGACTGGTGGCGTAGGTCACCGCCACGCCCTGGACGGCGCGGGGGTCGTAGGCCGGCATGGCCTGGCCCTTGACCACCGGAACATGCTCGATGCCGAAGGCCTGGCCCGTCACCGCGGCGCCAGCGCCCAGGATACGACCCAAGGGGGTCCCTTGGCCGACTTCCTTCACCAGACGGATCGCCGCCTCCACATCACCGAACTTGGCGATACCGGCTTCCATGGCCACGCCGATGGTGGCCCCCATTTCGATGGTATCCAGCCCGAAATCATCGTCAAGACGGTCCAGCAGGGCAATGGCGTCCAGGTCGCTAATGCCGCAGTTGCCACCGTGAGCCCACACCGTCTCGTACTCGGGCTGCTTGGTCAGGAAGTTGCCGTTCTTGTCATAGAAAGTGCCTGAGCACTTCATCACGCAACCCCGATGGCAACCATGGGTGGCGGCGCCTTCGCCGCCGCGGCTGTTTTCCAGCTCGGCCAAAGCCTCCCCGGAAATCTTCTCGAAGCCTTCAAAACGGCCGGTGGCGAAATTGAGGGTCGGGTAGGCACCGGCTTCGTTGATCACCCCGGTGAGCACGTTGGTGCCGTAAGTGGGCAGCCCCTGGCCGCAGACCGGATGTTTTTTCAGGCCGGCGGTGAATTCCTTGTTGGCGGCCTTGAATTTTTCCGGGTCGGCGGGGGCCCGCATCTTGCAGCCGGTGTCGTCCAGCACGATCACCTTGACCCCCTTGGCCCCCATCACCGCCCCGACGCCACCCCGGCCGGCGTGGCGGGTGGGTCGCACCTCCGGATCGGTGAACGCCACGGTGGCGGAAGCCATTTTCATCTCCCCGGCCGGGCCGATGGAGATGCAGGCGATCTGGTCGCCGTAGGCGGCCTTCATCTTGTCCACCAGGTCGTAGTTGCCCAGCATCTTGAGGCTGTTGTCGGCCTCAATGGTAACGCCATCCTTGGTGATGTGCATTTTGTAGAGGGTGTCGTCGGCCGGTTTTCCCTCCAGCACGATGGCGGCGTAGCCCAGGCGGGCCAGCACCTGGGCCCCCTGGCCCCCGGAATTGGCCTCCTTGATGCCGCCGGTCAGCGGGCTCTTGCAGCCCACCGAAATACGACCGGACTGGACCGCCGCCGATCCGCTGAGCAAGCCCGGGGCGATGATCAGTTTGTTCTCGGTTCCCAGGGGATGACAGGTGGGCGGCACCTCCTTGGCCACGATGGCCGATGTCATACCGCGGCCGCCGAGGCCGGCGTAATCCCCAAGCGCTTCGGTGCGGATGGCTGGACCGCCCGAGGCTCCCATGTCAATGCGCAGGATCTTGTCCATGATGGTCCTCCTTACTGTTTAACCGTTGTCAAGTATGGTGGGAAAATGACGTTTTGAGGCAGAATCGGGTTGATTCCGGCCTAAGCCGTTTTCAACCTGTGATAAGACTGAACAAGTTATCATTGTTTTTATGGGTAATTCTTGGATATGTCAAGAAAAACCAAAAACAACCACAAGCTTGCGGCAAGCCTTTTGCATGGGCGTTCCCGTCGATTTCAGGGTGGTTTCCGGATCAGTGGTTATGATAAACGGCAGAAAAGACCCAAGCCGCCCGAAAATCGTTTCGGGCGACAGGTGAAAGGAATCGAAATGGAGGATTCAAACGACATTCAATTCGTCGCCGGACGAGGTGGTGATCTTGCAGAAACCGTTATCAAACGCCCGTTGGACGATGTGCTGGCCTTCTACCGCAGCCTGCCCGATTACACGCCCACCCCGTTGACCGCCTTGGACCGCCTGGCCGCCCACCTCGGCCTGAAGCGGATCTGGGTCAAGGACGAGGGACGGCGCTTCGGGCTCAAGGCGTTCAAGGCCATGGGGGCCACCTACGGCCTGTGCCGGGCCCTGGCCGCCCGGCTGAAAATCGAGGCCGCCCCCCTCACCCTGGCGGCCTTGACGGATCCAAACCTGGCGTCCCGCCTGGGGCAGGTCACCTGCATTACGGCCACCGACGGCAACCACGGCCGGGCCGTGGCCTGGGCCGCCCAACGGATCGGATGCCGGGCGGTGATCTATATGCCCCGGAACACGGCACAAGCCCGCATCGACAACATCCGGATGTTCGGCGCCGCCGTGGAGGTCATCGACGGCACCTATGACGAGGCGGTGATCCTGGCGGCCGAAACCGCCGATAGAAACGGTTGGCTGTTGATCCAGGATACCGTCGAAAAGAACGGCGAACAGGTGGCCCGATGGATCATGGACGGCTACCGGATCCTGGCCCGCGAATGCCTGGAGGCCCTTGAAAACGAGGCGCCCACCCACGTGATCCTCCAAGCCGGCGTGGGATCCTTTGCCGCGGCGATCCAGGCCGAGCTGATGGCGCGCCTCGGCCACCGCCGACCGCATACCACCCTAGCAGAGCCAAGCCGGGCGGCCTGCTTCTACCAATCCGCCCTGGCCGGCGACGGAAAACCGCACCGGGCCGAAGGAAACCTGGACACCATCATGGCCGGACTGGCCTGCGGCGTTCCCAGCCCCCTGGCCTGGGAGATCCTCTGGCCCTCCGCCAACCTGTTCGCCGCCTGCCCCGATGGGGTGGCCCGTCGCGGCATGCGGGTGCTGGGCAACCCGCTGTCGGGCGACCCGGCCGTGATTTCGGGGGAATCGGGCGCCGTGGGGCTCGGGCTGGTCTACGAAGCGATGACCGATCCACGCCTGGCGGGACTCCGGCAGACCATGGGACTGGATCACGGCGCCAGGGTACTGGTCTTTTCCACCGAGGCGGATACCGATCCGGTGATGTACCGCCAGGTGGTCTGGGGGAAACGGTGACCGCCATGCTGAGCCAAACCGCCATGGTTCTGTACCGGCGCCTGCTCTTTGCCGCCATGCAACTGCCGTCGGTTTTCATCCAGCCCGGCGCAAAGGGCCCACCCCGCCTTCCCCGGCCGGTCATCGATTCGGATTTTCACGGCAACGGGCTCAAGGAAGCCTTGTTCCGGCACTACGTGCATCAGTTCACCCCCGCCGCCTGTTCGGTGGCCACCGTGGCCATGGTGGTCAACGCCGTCGCGGCGATCCAGGGCGCACGTCGGCCACCGGTGACCCAGGAACAGCTCCTGGACCAGGTGCCCACCGCTCACTGGAAGGCGCGCATGCACAACGGCGGATACCGGGGCCGCAGGGGATTGCCCCTGCCGCTGCTCACTCGGGTGGTCCAGGACAGCCTGGTGCGCCAGGGGCTACGCTACCGCCGGGTGACCAGCGTCCAGGCCGCCAAACCGGCAACGGGCCCGGGACGAAAGATCGCCGCCGACCTGCGCGCCCGGCTTCATCGTTTCGAAACCCGCGGCGATGTCCTGATCATCGCCCACTTCGACCAGGGAGAGGCCTTGACCACCCTCCACATTCCCCACATCTCGCCGGTGGGGGGGTATCACGGTCCCACCGATACGGTCACGATGCTGGATGTCGATACCGATCAGGAGCCGTATGCCGTCTCCTTCGACACCTTTTACCGGGCGGTGAGCAGCGACTATCACCACCTGTTTCGCCCCTTCGGCTACGGCCGGGGCGGCTGTGTCGTGGTGGAACTGACGTGAAATGACAGCGGTGAACACCGGCGAACCATCTCGGGTGCCGACCACTGGCCTCGGCAAAATCGCCGCCGGCCCGGTGACCGTGTTTCACCACGTTCCCAAATGTGGCGGAACGAGCCTGCTGGCGGTGCTGCAGCGGTGGTACACCGTCTGCCGCGACTATCGCCAGGGCTGGGCGCAGGAATTCGGTCCGCCCCTGGACCTGACCGCTCTGGACGGCCGCCACTGTCTCTGCGGACATTTTGACGGGCCGGAGAATCGTCTGGCGGTGCGCTATCCCGAAATTTTCCAATCGCCACGGTTCCGCTGCGTTACCGTGGTGCGAGATCCCCTGTCACTGGTGCTCTCGTTGTATCGCTGGGAGGGACGCATGGGCGTGCGCCGAGAGGATGTACTGGATCGCTACCTCATGGGCCATGTCGGTTTTCTGGCCGACGCCCTCGGCGCCGGTCCGGACAACTGGCGGGCGGTGCTGGACCGCTATATCTTCATCGGCCTCCAGGAGCGGCTTGAAGAAACGGTGACCCTCCTGGCCCATCGCCTCGGCAAGCCCCGGGTTGCCCTGCCCCGGCTCAATGTCACCGATCCCCGGGGCCGCGCACCGCACCGCCGCCGCCTCTCCGCCGAAACCGTCGCCCGCTTCCGGGCCGCCAACCGCCTCGACGAAGCCATCTACACAGCCTGCCTCCGGCGCTTTGCCCTTGAAACCCGACCGCCCGTTGACTACAGTGAGTGTTCATTTAAAAAGCCGGAGATGAGAATGAAAGCTCAATAAACACAGTGGACATTGTGGACCGGATGGACATCGTGCACGCTCCGGACACCAAGGCCCCAGGCGTTGCCGGTCGGGGGATTCAAGCCCTCCCCGTGGACGCCCGGCACAATAAAATTTTAAGAATGGATCAACGCCAAGCCGAAGGAACATCATGATCGAAGAAATCAGCCCCGACCTGTTCCGCATCCAGGTCCCCCTCCCCAACACGCCGTTGAAATTTCTCAACAGCTACGTGGTCCGCAGCCCGAACCGCAGCCTGATCATCGACACCGGTCTCAACCACGACACCTGCTTCGAGGCCTTGCAGGCGGGTTTGAAAGAAATCGGCGTGGATCCGGCCCGGGCCGATCTCTTCATCACCCATCTGCACGCGGATCACTTCGGATTGGTGGCCCGGCTGGCCACCACCGACACCCGGGTTTACTTCAATCGTCCTGACGCGGAAATCATCGAGTCCTGGGAAGGCTTCGGCCCCATGCTGGAATATGCCGGCCGCAACGGGTTTCCCGTGGACCGCCTCCGCGCCGCCCTGGCGGCCCACCCCGGCAGCCGTTTCGGCTCCGAGTGGGTGCCGCCGCTGGAGATGCTCGCCGACGGTGATGGTATCGAGGCGGGCCCTTACCGGTTCCGCTGCGTTTCCACCCCGGGCCACACCCTGGGCCACATGTGCCTCTACGAGCCGCGGCACAAGCTGTTGGTGTCCGGTGATCATATCCTCATCGACATCACCCCCAACATCCAGTGTTGGACGGACGCCGAAAATCCCCTCAAGGCTTACCTGGAAAGCCTGGACAAGGTGACGACCCTGGAGGTGAACCGTACTCTGCCCGGGCACCGGCGCCTGATGGGCGATCCGTGTCCGCGCATCGCCGAACTCAAGGCCCACCACCGGGACCGCCTTGCCGAAGTCCTGGTGATTCTGGCCCACGGCCCCCGCAATGCCTTCGACGTCGCCGCCCGCATGACCTGGGACATCAAGGCGGACCGTTGGGAGGACTTCCCGGTAGCCCAGCAGTGGTTTGCCACCGGTGAGGCCCTCTCCCATCTGCGCTATCTGGAAGAGGAAGGAAAGATCGCTCGCCTCGAAAAGGGAGACGGCGTGTGGTTCGCCCGAGTGGGTTGAAGTTGGTGGAGGGGGGGAAAAGTGAGCTAAAGTGACAAGTGACTAAAGTGACTAAAGTGAGCTAAAGTGAGATAAAATGACTAAAATGACTAAAATGAACTAAAATGAACTAAAATGAACTAAAATGACTAAAATAAAGGAATTCTGGCAGTTATATAAAAAACCGGAGCGCAGCGACACCACCATTTTAGTCACTTTAGTCACTCGTAATTTTAGTCACTTCCAATTCTAGTCATTAACAAAAGAGGTGAACTAAAGCGAAGTAATTCTGGCAGTTATGTAAAAACCACTGGAGCGCAGCGACTCCACAACTTTAGTCACTTTAGTCACTCGTAATTTTAGTCACTTCCAATTTTAGTCACTCGTAATTTTAGTCACTTCCAATTTTAGTCCCTCAAACCTTCCCCCGAACCGGCATCGATATCAAAAATCTTTTGCCCCTGCACGTAGTCCTTGGCGGCGTAACGCGTGATGTTCTGGATTTTGAGGATCTTTTCACGCAGCGCCTGGATGTTTTTATCCATGAGCTGGTGGAGCTTGTCCCCCTCCGCATCGCCTTGAACCATTTTCTTGAACCGTTCCGAGCAGGTGACGATCACCTGCAACGGATTGTTGAGCTCATGGCCCACGGCGGCGGCCAGTTCCAGGATTGCCTCCAGTTTCTCTTTTTCCAGGCTTTCCCTCTCGGCATTCTTGCGTCGGGTGATGTCCATGAAATAGCCCAGCCCGGCGCGCCGGTCCTTGAATTGGATCGGCGTGGCCGTCTCGGCGATCCATTTGATCGCTCCGTTGCGGTCCACGATCTGGAACTCGTAGGGAAAATAGCGCTGGCGCTTGAGCATGCGGATAAAGTTGGCCCGCACCTCCTGGCGGAAATCCGGGTGGACGATATCCAGGGGATAGGTCCCCAACAACGCACTCTCACTGTAGCCGGTGATCCTGGCAAACTCGGGGTTGACGAAGACGAATTTGGCGTCCTGAACGATGTAACACCCGATGGGAGAATTCTGAATGCTGATGAAGAACTCGTCTTCGGCCTGCTTGCGGCGGGTGTTGTCACGGATGAACCCCTCGATGGCCACGGCTTGGCCGTCCGCATCCCGGGTGATGGTCCATTTGTCCTGGACCCAACGAATGGAGCCATCGTGATTGATGATGCGATAGTCCACTTCCCCTTCGCGCAGACCGTTTTTGATGGTATCGCGCTGGGCCGCCCGGGCCCGCAACCGGTCATCGGGATGAACCCGGGCAAAGACACTTTCCAGGGAAAGGGTCTTGCCGCCGGGCCGGTCAGCGCCGTAGACTTCCAGGAACAACTTGTTGAAAAAGGTAAAGGTCTGGGAATCGAGGTCGAACTGGTAGATGGCATCCTGCGACCGGTCCGCAAGCCGCTGGAACTCCTCGGAAAGGGTCCGGACGATACCCTTTTGCCCGTTGGGGCCGTGGTCGGTGTTCCCCGGCGGCGGGTGTTTTTCGTTTCCCGCGCCGATGGCGGCTTCTTCTTCAGTCATTGCAGGCCCCCGCTCCGTCAAGCCCAAGGCCCCTTCCCTTGGTTTGCCCAACGTTGTTTTCAGGTTCCCGGAGGGGCCAGGACGACGGCGTCCACCGGGCATTCATCGACGCAAAAACCACAACCGAGGCAAGCCTCGGAATCCGCCATCACCGGATAGGCGTTTTTATCCTTGCCGGACGGCGCACCGAGTTCCAGACATCCCACCGGACAGGCATCCACGCACATGCCGCAGGCCATGCAGGCATCCAGATTGAAAACCGGCTTTTTCCAGTCTTTCTTTTTTTCTCTCTTCACCATCCGGCCGAAGGGATCCCGCACCGCCTGCCTGGGACAGATCCGCCCGCAGGCGCCACATTCGATGCACAGCGCGGCGTCAATGCAATGACGCTGTTTTTTTTCGCCCCGGATCGCCTCGGTGGGGCAGATCCGGGCGCACAAGGTGCATCCGATACAGTCCCGGGTAATGAAATATGCCATGAGTGCTTCCTCAGTCTGAAAATCAAGCCGCGTGGCCCATTTTTTCAACGACCCGCGGATCCGGCTTGCCTGTTTCCGGGTTCCAACCGAACTGCTCCCAGTAATGGGTCATCATCGCCTCGATCTCGACGCTCCGGCCCTTGTTGGCCCCCTCGGTCTGGGGGGGCCGGCCCAGGGCCCGGTCGCCGATCTTGAAGTCCCGCGGCTCGATGCCATGCTTGACGTTGAAGGCCTGTTTGAGGGTGTGGATGTCTCCGGCCAGCTCCATGTAATCGTTGGGCGTCAGGTCCCAGCCGGTGGCGGCGTTGAGCCAGTCGAAGAGCCGGAAGCGCCTGGCCCCGAGAAAGGCGCCGAACATGCAGGCACCACTACAGTTGACCAGGGTCATGAACCGGCTGTTGGCCGCGCCGATGGCCGCCTGCCGTCGGGGGTTCCTGTACTTGCTGCCCTTGAAGTACATGGGCGGCATCTTGGGGACCCCCCGGACCACTTTCCAGAGTTGAAACATCTCGTAGTACAGGTGGGCCCCCAGGGTGTGGCGCCCCGGGGTGGGTTCCACCGAGTAGTGCAGCGCAAAGCCTGGATCGTTGCGCGAGTCGTGCATGGCCGGCTCCTGGCCGCCGGCAAGGACGGCGAACGCCTCGCTCCCCTTGCCGATGCGGTACACGGCCTGCCGGACCCCGTCGGCCAGCACGCCGCCGAAGCCTTCCCGCCGCACCATCTGTTCCACCAGGGTCACCATGGCCGCGCTGTTGCCCCAGGTGAGCGCCAGACCGCCGGTATCCTCCCGGCTGATGATGCCGGCCTCGTAGCATTCCAGGGCGAAGGCCACGGCGTGTCCGACGGAGATGGTATCCATCCCGGCCCGGTTGAGCAGTTCATTGAGATAGAAGATGCTGTCCACGTCCTGATTGAGACACAAACCGCCCAGGGACAGCACCGTTTCATACTCGGGCTTGTGGGTATGGCGGTATTTACCCTCCATCGCGCAGATGCCGCCGCAGCCCAGCGGACAGGCGTAGCAGTGAAATTTCACCGTCTCCCGCCGGCTGAACACACCGGGATGGGAACTGTAGCTTTTGCGAAAGCCCCAGTCCCTGGAGCTGCCTTTCCAGTTCTGGATGGGGGCGTCTCCCATTTCCGGAGACAACTGGTTCATGGACACCGTGCCCCATTTTTTCAGCAGGATCTTGTAGAGCAGACCGTCCTGGGTGATAACCGCGGGCATGATCCGCATCAGGGCGCCCACCAGGGCCGTCATGGGGCCCGGAATGAAGGGAGGCTGAAAACGGACCCACTTGGCACAGATCCGGCTCAGACGTTTCATCTCCACCCGGTTGTGGGCCGTGATCCGTTTTTGGCCGGACAAAACGACGGCCTTGAGGCGCTTGGCCCCCATGACGGCCCCCAGTCCCGAACGGGCCGCCAGGCGCCCCTGATCCGTGGCAATTCCGGAAATCAGTGACACCTGTTCGCCGGCCGGACCGATACAGATCACCTTGGGCCTTTTGCCGGCGGCCTTGGCGTTGGCTTTGAGATGGATTTCGGTCTCCACCGTGTCCATGCCCCAAAGGACCGAGGCATCGCGCAGCTCCCGGGTATGGTCGTCCACGTAAAGATAGACCGGCGTGGGGCTGATGCCCCGGAGGAAAATCCCGTCGTAACCGCAGCGCTTGATTTCCGGTGAAAAAGTGCCGCCGCAGTTGGCGTCGCCCCAGCCGCCGGTGAGAGGGGACTTGCCCACCACCATCCAACGCCCGGTAAACAGGCTTCCGGTGCCGGTGAGCAGCCCGGGCAGAAAACCGAGCATGTTGTCGGGCCCCAGGGGATCGGCGCCGGCGGGAATGCGGTGATAGAGGATGTGGGCGCCCAGTCCCATGCCCCCCAAACACCTGCGGTAGACCTCATCGGGAAGGGTTTCCTCCCGGATGCTTCCATCTTCCAGGTCCACCATCAGGATCTTTCCCATGTAGCCCCTTCGCTTCATCGGCTCGTCATCCTTTCCTGATCCGTGCCGGATCCAGGGGAATCCCCTCCCAGGCCGCCTCCAGCACCATGAGCAGATCGTCTTCGTCCAAGGCTTCGGGGTTGTAGAAAATCGAGGCATCCCCCAGGGCCACCCGGGCGATTTCCGGCAACCTGGCCCTGGGCACCCGGATCTTGCCGTCGGGCCCGGTGACTTCTCCCAGGCACCGGGGGTGACGGCCCCCCGTGACCTCGTACAAATCCTGGTTCAGGGC
>Ga0172382_10004199_pt1 | contig 22209 bp, 28 predicted proteins | sample Leawel138RmetaG_FD_122245 | JGI IMG/M metagenome (GOLD analysis project Ga0172382, IMG submission 122245) | Leachate microbial communities from a municipal landfill in Southern Ontario, Canada - Leachate well 138R metaG | ecosystem: Engineered > Solid waste > Landfill > Unclassified | place... | reverse complement strand
TAAATTCGCCTTGAACGACAACGGTCAGCAGGTGGCTTGATGACACGCACCTGCTGTCACAAAAGAGGGATGTGATTCCACTAAGAAATCTCAAATTTATGTCTTGACAAGCCGACCACTTTATCCCAATGCAAAGGATCCGTCAAAGTATCACCATGACCTATGTCGAACTTATCATAATCGATATCGTGAAGGAACATGTTGATCCGGCAAAGATTGTAGGTCGTGATGTTGATCTCCTGACCAAAAAAACCTTGTCGGACGTTTTCCTTACCGAGTATTTTGGCAAATTTCAAAAGGAGCGATCCAGAACCACAGGCAGGGTCATATACCTTATTAACCTCAGTCTTCCCTACTAAAGCAATCCGTGTCAGGAGTTCGCTTACTTCCTGTGGTGTGAAATATTCACCGCCGCTTTTTCCAGCATTGGATGCATACATGCCCATTAGAAATTCGTAAGCGTCACCAAAGGCGTCAATGGTATTGTCCCTGTAGTCGCCAAGCTTCATATCACCAACACCGTTCATGAGCTTGACGAGTTTTTCATTACGTTTGGCTACCGTGCCACCCAGCTTATTGCTGTTGACGTCAATGTCATCAAACAACCCTCTGAAATTCTCTTCGCTGGGTCCACCCTGGGCGGATGCTTCAATGCTACGGAACACCTTCTCAAGGGTCTCATTCAGGTTGTCATCACTTGGTGCTTTGGCACGGACATTTGCAAACAGCTCGCTGGGAAGGATGAAGTAACCCTTTGTTTGAACCATATCCAGACGTGCTTCCTCGGCTTCTTTATCCGAGAGTTTCACGTATGTGAAGCTCTTATTCCCAGCTTCATACTCATCCCGATTAATGTAATCGGTCAGATTTTCTGAAATGTACCGGTAGAACAGCATACCGAGCACATACTGCTTGAAATCCCATCCATCCACACTACCACGTAGGTCATTGGCGATATTCCAGATTGTTCTGTGCAGTTCTGTGCGCTCCTGCTCTTTTTTGTTGTCCATCTATGTCTCCCATCACATAATGATTAAATAACTGGCTATAAATATAAAACACAACAGATAAGCTACTGGGAATGCTTAATGCTATCAGAAGCCATTCTCAAACCTGCCTATACTGGCAATGATTACTTGTATATCATATCGAGACGCGGCATCGTAACTGAAGCCCACAACCTTGTCGTGCTCGAGTTCTGTACTTATTGAGTGTGGTTTGAATTCTTCTCCGTCATTTACCAAGGGCTTCATAAAATAACCATACTTTGACATATCAAATCACCCCAAGACGTCACGATAAAAACTCTACATCATTTTACATTACTTTTATGAAACATGCCAGTTTTCGCGAAAGAAAAGGAGCCAGGAATTTTCATTGTAAAACATTCGTTCTAGCTATTGACAAACGTATGTTCGTCCTGATAGACTACGGTCACACTAACAGGAAGCGAGGGCGCTCTCAAATGAACAGTGAAACGTTTGGTCAGTACCTCCATCGCAAGCGTGCACCCCTGATGACCCTCCGGGGATTCGCGGCACGCGTGGAAAAATCGGCGAGCTTCATGTGTGATCTGGAAAACGATCGCCGGGATCCGCCGAACAGGGAGCTGCTGAAAAAGATCGTCGAGGTCCTCTACCTTGGCGAAGATGACAGGCCGACACTTTTTGACTTGGCTGGTAAAGGTCGCCGGGAGGTCTCCGCTGACCTGCCGGACTATATCATGAACTCCGATGTCAGTGATTCGGTGCGTCTCGCCCTAAGAACCGCCAAGAACACTGGTGCATCTGTCGAGGACTGGTTGCAGTTCGTCGATCAGATGCTAATAAGACAAAAAGCTAAATAACCCAATCGTATCCGTTTAACCTAATCTTCCAGGCCTAAGGATATTTCTTAGCCTGGTCGTATTACCTATCTGCCAAAAAGGCCGAAGGGTGGTTATGAAAGAGAAATTGGATCCCAAAACAACAAGCAAACTGCCGTACCTCATCTGAAACGGCTGCATTATTTGAGCCCAACCCGTAACAGCCGCCGGATCGATCAAGATTCACATGCATCAAACTCATAACGTAGATATCGTTTGGTAATGACATTATTTTAAGGTTATACGAGGATGAAACGACAGCGAATCAACTGCCCTGTTTGTAGAAAGCGAATGCTGGATATCTTTCTGGACGGCAAAGCCGCCCTGAAGATCAAGTGCCATCATTGTGGCAACATTATCGAAGTCGAATATGACACAGAAACCCAAAGGATAAGCAAACGCGCGATCAGTATGAACACATCATAGCCATCACCTAAATCCTAAAACGCACCGAGCAACGGATCCGTGGTTCACCTAGACAGCGCATGGAGCGTGTGAACCCAACGAGATACCAAATGGCCGGGCCTGAGAACTAGCAATGAGTCTTCGCAATGTGCGGCTCGCTAGTATTCAAGCCCGGCCTTTTTTATAGGATTTTTCGCATGAGACAAGTCATTCGGCCACCATAACACAGTGATTGTAACAGCCGAATAGGAAAGCGAAAAGTCGTGTGTAGACCCGACCTTTCTTTCGTGCGCTCTTTTTTAGGCTCTTCTGGCATCCCGGTGCATTCGGCTCTTTCGCTTTTCAGCTGCTTTTGGGCAGCCATTGCGAAGGAGCCAATCCGTGAAAATCAAATACACATTCATCACCGGGGAAACCGTTGAGATCGAAGTCGATGCCGATCTGGGCGAGGCTATGAGCGATATCGAACATGACCAATCACTTCGCAATCGCACTGAGACCAGGCGACATGCGTCCTATGACGCCTTAGTCGCAGCTGGTTTTGATGTCGCTGATCAGAAAAATCGGCCGGATACCACCTACGATCGGCAAGAAGAAATCAAAGAGCACCTTGACAAGCTCGCCAGGTTACAGGAAGCCGTTAAGCTTCTACTGCCGCAGCAGCAGGATCTGGTTCACCAAATCCATTTCCAAAAACGAACAATCGCCAGCATCGCCTTAGCAGAAGGTGTGTCTGAAGCCGCGATTCGCAAGCGTCTCAAGAAAATTTATGCCAAATTAGAAAAATTTCTCGATTAGGGGGTTCGGATTGCCAATTCTCGTGGCTATTAAGTGAGGGCCTTTTTCAACAGACCTTCACCTGAACCTTGAAAACTGCATACCGCGCGGGAACCGGGGCTATTCGGACACAACACCGTTAGTTGGAAACGTTGAAAGAGACGACCGGCGATCCGTGGGAATCGACTCTTCCCTCATGAGCAGGCACGCTCATGACTTTTTATGACAATTTCTATTTTCGTCGTTCAAACCGGTCCAAACACTCCATTGGGTAGTGAGGGCACAATCCCAGGCTCAGCAAAAAACGGACCACCTGGGCGATTTCACTCCAGTAGGTAGTAAGGGCCGGATATTTCCTAGAAGGAGGTGAAAACCTATGCAAGAAACGGATCAGGAGTTGGTGGATGTTTTGACGGCGATCAGCGTTGTCACGAAGCGTCTGGCACGCAAGCTCGCAGTCATTTTACGACAAGAAGCGAACAGAAAGGAAGATGAACAAGATGAACGAACTGTCACAGCTGATCGATGAACTGAAGCGCTGTGGTGAGACACTGGTCGGCCTGTCGGCATCGCTCGCCGGCTTATTCACCGGACCTGACAGCACTGGCCCGACCACACCACCAGAATCGGAGCGGCCGCTACCCGAAAGCAAGCCTATCGAGCTGGAAACAGTGCGCGCCGCGCTGGCGGAGAAGTCACGCGCCGGGTATACCGCCGAGGTGCGCGCGCTGCTGAACACGTATGGCGCCGCCAGGTTGTCCGAGGTCATGCCGACGGACTACCCCGCCCTGCTCGCTGCTGCCGAGGGCCTCGGCCATGGGTAAGCACGCACTCCTGTCGGCATCGTCGTCACACCGCTGGCTGCACTGCCCGCCGTCCGCTCGGCTCTGTGAGCACTACGAGGACAAGGGCAGTGATTTTGCGGCCGAAGGCACGGATGCGCACGCTCTTTGCGAATACAAGCTGAAAACGGCACTCAGTATCCCCGCCGATGACCCCACAGCCGCTCTCCCCCACTACAGCGCCGAGATGGAGGATTGTGCGAATAGTTATGCCTCGTACGTCCTCGAACAGGTAGAGGAAGCACGCAAGAGCTGCCCGGATCCGCAGGTGCTGATCGAACAGCGGCTCGATTATTCGCGGTTTGTCGAGGACGGGTTTGGCACCGGTGACTGTGTAATCATCGCCGACGGGTTGCTGCACGTGATCGATTTCAAGTACGGCCAGGGTCTCCTGGTCGACGCAAATGACAATCCGCAGATGATGCTGTACGCCCTGGGTGCGCTCGAGGCCTTTGACGGCATTTACGACATCAGCACCGTCGCCATGACCATTTTCCAACCGCGCCGGGAGAACGTGTCGACGCATATCGTGTTCAAGGAATCCCTGTACCAATGGGCTACCGAGGTCCTGGTCCCGACCGCCAAGCTCGCCTTTGCCGGCACCGGCGCCTTCCACTGCGGTGAATGGTGCCGCTTCTGCCGGGCCAAAGCCGAATGCCGAGAACGTGCTCAGGCCAACCTGGCGCTCGCCGCCTATGAATTTCAAAAGCCTGCTCTGCTATCGAGCGATGAGATCGCTGAGATCCTCAGTAAGGTCGATGAACTCGTTAACTGGGCCAGCGACATCAAGGACTTTGCCCTACAGCAGGCCCTAACGGGCGTCGCGTTCAGCGGGTACAAAATCGTCGAGGGCCGCTCCAACCGGAAATACACCAGTGAAACAGCCGTAGCCGAAGCGGTCCTGGCCGCAGGTTACAACCCGTACGAACAATCACTCCTCAGTGTCACCGCCCTGGAAAAACGCCTGGGCAAAAAGACGTTCGCAGACCTGATCGGTGCGCTGATCGAGAAACCCCCGGGCAAGCCCGCTCTGGTCCCTGATAGCGACAAACGCCCGGTCCTATCCGTCTCGTCCGCAGCGGATGACTTCAAAGCCACAGACGGATGAACAAGCAATCACATTAATAAAATCATATTTCGCGAAAAAACAGGAGGAAAACCCAATGTCTAGCAACACCAACAAAGTCAACAAGAACCCCTTGAAGGTCATCACCGGCCCGGATACGCGGTGGTCGTACTGCAATGCCTGGGAACCAAAGGCAATTAATGGCGGCACACCGAAGTACTCGGTGAGCCTGATCATCCCCAAGACCGACACCAAAACCGTGGAAAAGGTCAGGGCTGCCATTGACGCGGCCTACCGCGAGGGCGAGGCGAAGCTGAAAGGCAGCGGCAGGACCGTACCGCCGCTGGCTGCGATCAAGAACCCGCTGCGGGATGGCGACATCGAGCGGCCGGACGATCCCACGTATACCCACGCCTACTTCATCAACGCCAATGCATCAGCCGCGCCCGGGATCGTCGATGCCGACTGCAACCCCATCCTCGACCATTCCGAGGTGTACAGCGGTGTGTATGGCCGAGCCAGCATCAGCTTCTACGCGTTCAACAGCAACGGCAACAAAGGCATCGCCTGCGGCCTCAACAACCTGCAAAAGCTGCGGGACGGCGAGCCGCTGGGCAGCAAGGCCAAGGCGGAGGACGATTTCTCGACCGAGCCGGACGATGATTTCCTGGCATGAGCCAGGTTACACAACACGAACAGGAAAGTGGCGGCTGGGTGTCCAACGCCATTTTCCAAACGGAGGATGTATGAGCAATCGAAACCTTGAATCCCTGGGCTGGGTACCCGTGCAATCAAAACTGCCCAAGTCCGGCAATACCCAGGTCCTGATCACCAACGGCCGCTATGTCTGTGTGTCCAAGGCCAGGATCCTGGTCGCGCACCCGGATGTCGCAACGCACTGGATGCCCATCGCGATCCGGAAGGCACGGCCGCAGGCGGGAGCGCGACACAGCCAGTCTGCGGCAGAGGACTTTGCTGAATTTCTCAAGGTCGCGGATCCAGATGAGGACATAGACGCATGATCACGATCAAAACACTGTCCGTAGACTTGGAAACCTTCAGCAGCATCGACCTAGCCCAATCAGGTGTGTACCGTTATGTTGAGGCACCGGATTTCGAGATTCTGCTGTTTGGGCTTAGTGTTAACGGCGGCGACGTTCAGGTTGTCGACCTGGCCTGTGGCGAGCACCTCCCTGCCGACATACGCGCGGCGCTGACAGATCCACAGGTCATCAAGTGGGCACATAATAGCGCTTTCGAACGAGTCTGCCTGTCGCGTTGGCTGGGCCTGCCAACGGGTGAGTACCTCGCTCCGCAATCCTGGCGCTGCTCCATGGTCTGGTCGGCATACATGGGACTGCCGCTCTCGCTCGAGGGTGTCGGTGTTGTACTCGGTCTGGACAAGCAAAAGCTCGCTGAAGGCAAGGACCTGATCCGCTATTTCTGCAAGCCCTACAGTCCCACCGCTGCCAATTGCGGCCGCACACGTAATCTGCCAAGCCACGACCCTGAACGCTGGGCCGCCTTCAAGGCGTATAACCAGCGTGATGTGGAGACCGAGCTGGCGATCCAAGCCAAGCTGGCCAGGTTCCCCGTACCCGAGAGCCTCTGGCGCGAGTATCACCAGGACCAGGAGATCAATGACCGTGGCGTGGCGCTGGATATGGCGCTCGTGAACCAGGCCATCGCTGCCGATCAGCGATCGCGTACCGAACTGGGCCGGCAGATGCAAGAATTGACAGAACTGGAGAACCCCAACTCAGTCCTGCAGATGAAGCAGTGGCTGTCCGAAAACGGCCTGGATACGGAAACGCTCGGGAAAAAGGCGGTGGCGGACCTGCTGAAAACGGCACCGGCACCGCTCGGCCAAGTGTTAGCACTGCGTCAGCAACTGGCCAAGTCATCCGTCAGAAAATACCAGGCGATGGCGCATGCGGTCTGCCAGGATGGCCGAGCCCGTGGCACCATCCAGTTTTACGGAGCCAATCGCACCGGTCGGTACTCGGGGCGGCTTATACAAATTCAAAATCTGCCCAGGAACAACCTGCCGAACGTGGATCAGGCGCGAGCACTGCTGCGCTCCGGGAATTATGAAGCGCTGGAACTGCTCTACCCGTCCGTGCCGGATGTGCTGTCCGACTTGATCCGCACCGCTTTCGTGCCGAGGCCTGGCTGCCGGTTTATCGTCGCCGACTTTGCCGCGATCGAGGCCCGGGTCATTGCCTGGCTGGCGGGTGAACAGTGGAAGCTCGATGTCTTCGCTGGAGACGGGAAAATCTACGAGGCAACCGCGGCGCGCATGTTCCACGTCCCCATCCAGTCCGTGACGAAGGGGAGCCTCTTACGGCAGAAGGCTAAGCAAACAGAACTGGCTTGTGGTTTTTCGGGGTCAGTTGGCGCGCTGAAGGCAATGGGTGCTCTGGAGATGGGACTTACCGAAGACGAACTGCAACCCCTGGTCAATGCCTGGCGCGCCGCCAACCCCAATATCGTCCGGCTCTGGTGGGCGTTTGACAAGGCATCGCTAACTGCGGTCAGGGATCGGACGGTGACAGAAACGCACGGCATCCGGTTTTCCTGCCAGAGCGGCATGCTGTTCATGACCCTCCCGTCCGGCAGGCGACTCTGCTATGTCAAGCCGCGCATCGAAACGAATCAATTCGGTTCGGACTGCATCACGTATGAGGGCATTGGCAGCACCAAGAAATGGGAGCGCATCGAGACATTCGCTGGCAAATTGGCTGAGAATTCTGTTCAGGGGATCAGCCGCGACATCCTCTGCCACGCCATGCAGGCGCTGCGGGACCACGCCATCGTGATGCATATCCATGACGAACTGGTCATCGAGGCAGAGCCGCAGCTGTCTGTGGCAGAGGTCTGTCGGCGGATGGCCGAAACACCGCCCTGGGCGCCGGGCCTGGTCCTGCGCGCGGATGGCTACGAGACCGATTTTTATCGGAAAGACTAAAAACATCATTTATTAATTTTATTACATGTCACCCACGAGCACCGATTAACAAAACGTAAAGGAGACCTATATGGAACAACACAGCAACCACTCTCTGCCGCCGGCTTATCCGGCAGCAAACTCACACCGCCGGAGTGTGTTCATCTGCTCGCCGTTTGCAGGCGATATCGCAAGCAACACGCGCCGGGCGATCCGGTATACGCGGTTCGCGATCACGAACGGCTATGTGCCCTTCACCCCGCACCTGCTCTACCCGCAAGTGCTGGATGAGCATGACCCGTGCGAACGCGAGCTGGGATTGCACCTGGGCCTGTGCTGGCTCGACAGGTGTGACGAGATCTGGGTTTTTGGCAGCCGGATTACTGCCGGCATGGAACGCGAGCTGATCAAGGCGAAACGGCTGAACATGCGCGTACGCTGGTTCACCGAAGTCTGTACGGAAATAACTGATTTATGAATGGAGGATTACCATGAACAACAAAATGACCAGTCAGACCATTCGGCTGCTGCCCGTCGGAGAGCTTCTCGTTGGCGGGTACCAGCGCCCGACCAACACCGCTCAGGTAGAGAAAATCGCAGCCCGCTTCGATGAAGCAAAACTGGGGCTGCCTATTGTCAGCGAGCGCGGCGGCCAGTACCACCTGCTCGATGGCGCACACCGGGCGGCCGCCCTGCGTAAGCTCGGCTACACCCACGCCATGTGCATCGTCCTGACAGGGCTGACCTATGCGGACGAAGCGGAGTACTTCCGCACACAGAACCAGAACACACGGCCGTTGACCCGGTATAACCTGTTCAAGGCCGGCCTGGAATCGGGCGATGACTTGTGCGTCCAGATCGACAGGATTACCCGCGCCAATGGCTTTATGGTGGGGATGGCCAACAAGAGCTACAACAACATCTCCGCCATTTACGCCCTGATGACGATTTGTACGGTGTACGGCTGTGACACCTTGGACATGACGCTCAAGCTGCTGCGCGATACATGGGAAGGCATTAACAACGTGACCCGCCGCGAGTTCCTGGTCGGTACGGCCGAGTTTGTCCACCGCTTTGGCACGGCGCAGTTTGCTGAGCGGATGCGGTTCAGGAGCATCGCGGAGATCTGGCAGGACTACCTCGCTGAAAGCAGCCATTCCAATCGGACCTCGTCTGATCCGGCGATGCGCCGCGCGTTCTGCCGTGTGCTGGTCCGGCACTACAACAAAGGCTTGTCATCTAACAGCAAAAAGCGTCTGGTGATGGAGGGTTGACCATGTTGATCGCAATCGAAAAAATCAAGGTTTCCGAACGCATCCGCAAGCAAACGACCAAGCTCGATGAACTGGCCGCCGATATCCGCAAAAATGGCCTGATCAATCCGATCACGGTCATGGCGGTGGATGACGGCGTCCGATACCAGCTGCTGGCCGGGCTGCGCCGACTACGTGCTGCACAGTTGCTCGGCTGGAGCCACATCGAATCGTCTGTCGCCCAGCCCAAGGATGCAGAAGCTGTTCTGAACATCGAGTACAGCGAGAACATGCAGCGTGAAACATTCACGTACTCAGAAAAAATGGATTATGCGCGCCTGATCGCCGAGATCGAAAAACAAAAGGCCCAGGAACGCAAACAGGAAGGGCAGATTTTGGGTGGTACGAAAGCTGGGAACGGTCGGACGAAGCAAAGTAGCTTTGTGGACGATCGGCCACAAAGCAACTCACGAAAACCTCTGGTACGCGATATTGTCGGCGAAAAGATCGGCATGAGCGGCAGACAGTACTATCGCGCCAATTATATTGCTGAGCATGCCTCCCCTGAGATTATCGAAGAAGTGGATCGTGGTGAGCGATCCATCAATGCCACCTATGAAGAATTACGCGCTGCCAGGCCGAAGGATGTGGTTGTACCGATCGAACCGCTGCGGCTAAACAGCACACCGCCTGTTGCTAGTGTTCCTCCAGAGTCAAGCACAAAGCCGGTATCTGACCTGGATCGTGCGATCCGCGCCGAACAGGAGCTGGATGCGCTCAAGTACCGGCAGCACAATGAGATCTTCCACCGGGACAGCATCATCGAGAACCTGAAGAAACGCGTTCTGGAACTGGAAGCGGCCCTGGCGGAAGCACAAGCCAGGATTGTGGTGTTGGAAACTGAAAAATCAACCAAGGAGGTAAACGAAGATGAAGCAAGCAACTAAACCCTATCTGGTTTCTACAAAAGACAGGTATTTTCCTGATGCATATTGGAATCGCCGCACACCAGCCGGGCCGTTGGACATTATTAAACTGTCCGAGGCCGACCTCATAAACGTTAGCACCAGCTTACTCGGTAGGCCGGCAGACCTCTGGCGCTTTATTGATGCACCTGCTCTGCAGCAGTTTTCGCTCCACATAAATGCCTCATTGGAGGATAGCGATACTGAGTTTCGCTTTGACTACGAACAGCTGCCGGGAAACATGGCGCCAGAAGAAAGCGACAGCGGTACCACCTGCGAGCTGAAAATCGCCTGTCGTTTATCCTTGCGTTGGCCGGATAAACCATACTGGACTGCGTTCATCGGCATGCTGCTAGGCGTCATGCATAACCCTGCCAAAGGCGGTAAAGAGCCCACGGTCAAGTTCGAGTGGATGCGTGAAGGTGACGTAGACAACGACCTGGTGGAGATCCTTAAAACACACATGCGCCACGCGGTACACTACTACATTCGCGTTCAGGCTATTTTGTTTAATCGCCCAGAGGTTTTCAGGACAGCGTCTGGTCCCGAAACACGACCGGAGAAAGATGCTCCCAACAGGCCAAATACGAACAGGCAGCGCAAGGTCAAGCTGTGTCGAACCATCGTCATTGACCGGGATAAAATCCAACCTGCCAGCGTGCATCGTCACAGCGAAATACTATGCCCATGCTGGGGCGTTATAGGACATGTGCGCCATTACAAAAGCGGTAAAGAGACCTGGATCAAGCCCTATGTCAAGGGCAAGGAACGACACAACAAGGATTTGTACTCAGCCAAGCAGTACGAAATCATGAAAGGAGCCGATGAAGCATGCGAGATTTAAAAATCGCCCTGGGAAATTCCCGGATGGCTAAAATGTGGTCGAACAAGACCATGTCTTTTGCAGATATCTGTGACCGGCTTAAAACGCCGATTCGCACCAGCGAGACTTCTGAGGAGTACCCGAAGCTGCCCAAAAGCCAGCGTGATGAGATCAAGGACAAAGGCGGGTTCGTTGGCGGGCATCTCCGGGACAACCGCCGCAAAGCCGCAAATGTGGCTTGCCGCTCCCTGTGGACGCCGGACCTCGATCACGCCACACCGGCATTCGTCGCCGAGCTGCATAACCGGATCACGTTCAAGGCGGCTGCATACTCCACGCACGGCCATACTCCGAAAGCACCCCGGCTGCGACTGGTGGCACCCTTCACCCGTGATGTGTCGGCTGACGAATATGCCGCAATCTCACGCTACCTCGCTGTGGATATTGGCATCAATATGTTCGATGAATGCTCCTTCATCCCGCATCAGCTGATGTACTGGCCTACCTGCCCGGCAAACGGCGAATATATCTGCGCGTTCGTCGACGGCGAGCTGCTGGACCCGGACGCGATCCTGGCCGCACACCCGAACTGGCAGGACTGCTCTTTGCTGCCGACCACATCGAGGGAAAGCAGGGTCAACAAGCCCAGCCAACGGCAGCAGGCGGACCCGCTCAGTAAAGCGGGTGTCGTCGGTGCGTTCAACCGGGTGTACAACCCGATCCAGACTGCGTTTGATGCTTTCCTCGGTGACATATATGCGCCGTCGGTCGTGGACGGCCGCTACGATTACATCCCGGCTGATAGTTCGGCTGGGGTTGTGATCTACGCTGACAAGTTCGCTTACAGCCACCACGCGTCGGATCCCGCTTATGGGAAGCTGCTCAGTGCCTTTGACCTTGTGCGTATCCATAAATTCGGTGACGAGGACGACAAGGCCAGCAGCCAGGCGATGCGCGCGTTCGCACTCCAGGACGATCTGGTTGCGGCGCTGCTTCTGGAGGATCGCCGCCAGTCTGCTTCCCTGGACTTCAAGCCCGGTGAGGACTGGACGAAAAAGCTGGCACGCACCAAGGCCGGCGGTCTGGAAAACACGCTCGGTAACCTGCTGATGATCCTGAAATGCGATGAAAAGCTCGCGCACATCCGGTATAACCGGCTCGCTAACCAGATTTATGCCGAATACCTGCCCTGGCCGCAAACACACCCGGCCTGGCGGGACGCGGATACAGCCCAGCTGGTGGCATACGTCGATACCCATTACGGCGAGTTTAGCGCACGCAACTACGAGCTGGCGCTGACTAAGGTGGCGGACGACCGGGCTTATCACCCAGTGCGTGATTACCTGATGGCGCTGGCGTGGGACGGTGTCCCGCGTGTCGAGACGGTTCTGATCGACTTTCTCGGTGCCGAGGACACGCCCTATGTCCGGGCGGTTACCCGCAAGACGCTTGCTGCTGGAGCGGGCCGTATCCTAGCCCCGGGGATCAAGTTCGACACCATCCCGGTCATTATCGGCGGCCAGGGCATCGGCAAGTCCACACTGCTCTCCAGGCTCGGAAAGCAGTGGTACTCCGACAGCCTGTCCATCTCGGATATGAAAGACAAAACGGCACCGGAAAAGCTGCAGGGCAACTGGCTGATGGAGCTGTCTGAACTGGCCGGCATCAAGAAGATGGACGTGGAAACCGTGAAGTCCTTTGCCAGCCGTATCGATGATAAATATCGCCCCTCGTATGGCCGAGTCGTCGAGAGCCACCCGCGCCAGTGCATTATCGTCGGCACCACCAACAGCGAAGGCGGCTTTCTTCGCGATGTGACCGGTAACAGGAGATTCTGGCCGATCATTGTTTCCGGCGAGGGCACAAGGCGGCCCTGGGATCTTACGGACGCTGAAGTCGACCAGATATGGGCTGAGGCAGTAGCCAGCTTCAATAGCGGCGAAGAGCTGTTCCTGAAAGGCGCTGTTGCCGAAATCGCTGCAGACGCCCAGCGTGATGCGATGGAGACCGATGACCGCGAAGGGCTGGTAGCCGCGTATCTGGACACCTTACTGCCGGAAAACTGGGATGACATGGACGTCTACCGCAGGCAGGAGTACTTCCGTGATACCGACGATCCGACTAGACCCACGGGTACCATGCGCCGCATGCAGGTCAGCAACCTGGAAATCTGGTGTGAGTGCTTTGGTCGGTCGCGGGATTCCATCAAGAAGGCCGACTCTTATGAGATCGAGGCTATTCTTCGCAGTATTGGCGGTTGGGTGCGGTACTCCGGCAATAAGTCCGGCAAACGCAGCATCCCGATTTATGGAATTCAACGTGTCTATCTGCGGTCGGAGTGATTGCCCACCATTGCCGATGGTTCTTTGGGAAAATCCGTCGGCAAAGCTGGAAACCCCTCATCTGACTGCATGAATCAATTTCTTTGCTGATACTGCCCAAAAACGCCTACTCCATTTGAATTATCAATAGAAAACAGTATAGCAGGTACGTATATACGCGCGCGTAGGATCTATAGGGAAAAATGGCAAATGGGCAATGATCGGCAATGGGCAAAGATGGAGTGAAACATGAAAGAGAAAGATATAGAACAGCAACTGGTGAAAGCCGTGAAAAGCATGGGAGGTATTGCACCGAAGCTCGTGAGTCCCGGGTTCGATGGTATGCCTGACCGACTTGTACTTCTACCCGGTGGAAGGCTGGCGTTCGTTGAGCTGAAAGCGCCTGGCAAATCACTGCGACCGCTGCAGGAAAAGCGAAAACGTCAACTGCAAGCGTTAGGGTTTTTGGTGTTCTGCGTGGATGGCGTCAGCCAGATAGGAGCGGTACTCAATGAAATACACGCCTCATGACTACCAGGTCTATGCGACACGGTTCATTTTGGACCATCCCGTGTCCGCGATTCTGCTTGCGATGGGCATGGGCAAGAGCGTCATCACGCTGACGGCTATTTTCGAGCTGTGCCTGAATAGCTTCCTAATCCGGAAAGTCTTGGTCATCGCACCCTTGCGCGTGGCACAGTTTTCATGGCCAATAGAAATCGAAAAATGGGATCATCTGCGCGGTCTCACATTCACGGTGGCGATCGGCACCGAGCAGGAGCGCATCCACGCCTTAACCCAAAACGTGGACGTGTACCTGATCAACCGCGAGAATGTGGCCTGGCTGATCACCCAGAGCGGGCTGCCGTTTGACTTCGACATGGTCGTGATCGATGAGCTGTCGTCCTTCAAGTCGCACCAGGCCAAACGCTTTCGTGCCCTGATGAAGGTCCGGCCTAAGGTCAGGCGTGTGGTCGGACTCACCGGTACGCCGTCCAGTAACGGACTCATGGATTTATGGGCCGAGTTCCGCCTGCTGGATATGGGACAGCGCCTGGGCCGGTTCATCGGCAACTACCGATCCGCCTTCTTCGAGCCGGATAAGCGAAACGCCCAAATGGTTTTTTCCTATAAGCCAAAACCCGGCGCAGAGGACGAGATCTATCGCCGGATCTCGGACATGACGATCTCGATGAAAGGCACGGATTACCTGAAGCTGCCGGAGCTGGTGCTGAACGAGGTGCTGGTCCGGATGTCGGCCGCCGAACACCAGCACTACCAGACCATGAAGGCCGATATGGTTCTATCCCTGCACGGCATCGAGATCGATGCGGCAAACGCGGCTGCCTTGTCTGGGAAGCTGCTGCAGATGGCCAATGGCGCTATCTACGACGAAAACCATAAGGCCATGCACCTGCATGACCGCAAGCTGGATGCACTGGAGGACCTGATCGAGGCGGCCAATGGCCGGCCGGTCCTGATCGCCTATTGGTACCAGCATGACCTGGAGCGGATTGTAGCGCGCTTCCCTGCTGAGCGACTGGATTCGTCTGCCAGCATCCGGCGCTGGAACAATGGCGAGATCCCGATCGCTGTCATCCATCCCGCATCGGCCGGGCATGGCCTGAACCTACAATCGGGCGGGGCCTGCCTGATCTGGTTCGGGCTCACCTGGTCGCTGGAACTGTACCAGCAGACTAATGCCAGGCTCTGGCGGCAAGGACAGAAAGACACGGTGGTTATCCACCACATCATCACCAAGGGCACGATCGACGAACAGGTCATGGTCGCCCTGAAGAACAAAGATAAAATCCAGGCCGCCTTGATTGATGCGGTAAAAGCTAACGTGGAGGAAGCAACACATGACTGACAGGTATGAAAACCTGGCGCACGCCATCGTCTTACAGGCGGTTAAGGAGTACCGGCGCGCCCTGCGCAAACTGAAGAAGAAACCGGATGATAGTGTGGCCATCGAGGCGCGATTATCGATCGAGCGATTCTTTTATTCCGACAGTTTCGTTACATTGACGAATCTGGATCCGGACTATCTAATCCAGCAACTGGTCAAGGAGGAATGAGCATGACCGCTAAAGAATATCTGGGACAGGCGTACCGCCTTGATCAACGGATCAATTCGAAACTGGAGCAGGTGACCCTGCTGAACGCACTGGCTACCAAATGCACGACGACATTATCCGATATGCCGCGAAATCCCAACCAGGCTACGGCCAGGATGGCGGACGTAGTCGATAAAATCATCGACCTGCAAGCGGAAATTAACCACGACATCGACGCCCTGGTGGATCTGAAGCGTGACATGGTCAGGATCATCAAGGCTGTGGAGAATACTGAGTACCAAACCATCCTGGAACTGCGCTACCTGTGCTTTAAGCATTGGGAGCAGATCGCCGTTGAGATGGATTATGAGCTGCGGTATGTCTTCAAGCTGCACGGCCGGGCGCTGGAACAATGCGAATGCCTGATTTTCCCAAAAGAAGACACTAAAAGACACTGATTGACATGTGTTTTTTTTGGTATTATACAGATGGACACATAGAACAATTGAGAGATCCCCCAGGGTTGTGATGATGACGAGTATCGGATTTTATTTTTTTCGACGTGTAATATGTCGATGATTATAAAGTAGAAGAAGAGGAGGCTGTTGTGAGAATGAAAACCCGAATAATCCTGCTGGTAATCTTGATCCTCGCCGCCTTACTTGCCGCCGTCTGGAAACCACTCCGGTTGGATCGCTTCGGTCTGCCGTTCGTTCAGATCGATTGGATCGATGTAGTCAAGTGGGATGGCGTCACGTATGAGTCCCGAATCAAGCCGCGGGTCGAAGTTCCCCTCGCCGATATCGGCGCCAAGCTGGGCCAGGTGCAGTTTACGGTTTACGGCCATGTCAGCAACAGCAGATACCAACTGCGCAACGGTGATGCCACTTTCCTTGATCCAGGGACCGAGGTATTCACGATTAAGAATGACCCGGATGCTTTGGCAGTTCTGCTGGATGGCAAGTATTACCGGTATGACCAGAATATGCGGTTGCCAACCACAGCCGAATCGACCAGCCAACCGACCGCGACCACTGCCACTTCCGGAACCACAACCGTCACGACGGCGACCACGACAACCGTCGCCACCACCAGTCCTACAACGACGGTCACCACCACCAAGGCGGCGGTTCCCGCGGACGATTTCAATTACCGCGCCTTGACAGCCAATAAAGCCCATTCAATTGACCTGAACGGCGATAAGGTTCCGGAAAGCATCAGTTATACCAGCAAAGGTGATAATTACGCTCAACTGACTCTAAATGGTCAGGTCACCCAAGCATCTGGCGATGCATTCCTGACCGGGTGGTTTTTCCTGATCGACCTCGATGCTCGCGACGCCTATCTGGATGTCGCTATTCAAGAAGTAGGACCCAGCAATGATGAATGGGTCACTTTCTGGTTTTATGACGGCAGCAAGCTGATCCAGCGCGGCAAAATCTATGGCATGATCTGTGATCCCTATAGCCAGTCCATCGGTCAAGACGCCTTTAGTTTGGGCACCATCAGGCCGGATGGCCTCGGTGGTCTGGTCACCCGGGCGCGCGGCATCATCCTGCACACCTGGTTCTTCGACGAACCTTGGGTCATCGGTTCGGATCAAAGCCTGAAGCGGGTCGATCAAGCTTATTATGCGATGGTCGGCTATGATGAAATAACCAATAAGCAATTACCAGAAACTCCGGTCAAAATGCTGGTTGACCTGCCCTTGCTCGATAAGCCCGGTTCCGAACTGGTGGTCGCAACCGCTAAAACCGGTCAGTCCGCCAGCCTGGTTCAGACAGATGATCGCGAATGGGTCCAGCTGCGGACCCAGGCTGGCCAGTTGGGCTGGTTCAAGGTTATTGATTACTTCCAGATCAAGATCGGGAGCAAGCTATATAACAGCTTCGAGATTTTCGACGGACTTTCTTTCGCCGACTGAAGCAGTCTTAGTTGGAACTTGACTTAGGCAGGAATGGAATCAGGGACTTGGCGAAGCCGGGCAGGTTCATCGTCTGCAGCCAGATCTTGCCGGAGCCGGTCAAGGTTGTCGGGGAGAGACCTTCGCCGCCGAATAGACCGGCAGATACTAACAAGACACTAAAAGACACTGATTGACATACAAATTTTTTGGTACTATAGACTTAGCAAAATAATATCATAAAGCCTTCACGGGAAACCGCGGGGGCTTTTTGTTTGCCACGAGGTGATGGTTATGCCCCTGAAACCCAAACGTCCGTGCTCGTATCCTGGCTGTCCAGAACTAACAGACGGCCGATTTTGCGTTGCACATACCAAAATGGAATCGCAGCGTTATGAACGCTATGATCGCGACCCAGAAAAGAACAAGCGCTATGGTTCCAGCTGGCGGAAGATCCGTGCTGCGTTTATCAAGGCCAATCCGTTGTGCGTCCAGTGCCAACAGAACGGTCGACTGACACCGGCCCGGGAGGTTCACCATATCATCCCGCTGCGTGATGGCGGTACCAACGACACCAACAACCTGATGGCCCTTTGCACATCCTGTCACTCCGAGATCACCGCCAGGGAAGGTGGAAGATGGGGCGACAGGGGGCTATGAATCGTTAGGACGTCATGACGTCTTACCGGCCGATGGGTCGCGTAAAAATTTTCGCAAAATCTGGGGGTCAATAAGGAAAAATCAAAGGCCCAGACCTCGAGCTCAGAAAGGTTGTGTTGGTTTGTGACGAAAGGAGGAAAGCGCGTCGGCGCCGGCCGGCCCAGAAAGCCGCTGGCCGAGAAGATTATCGAGGGGAACCCGGGGAAGAGACCGTTGTACGTGATTGATTTTCCTGAGGGCGATGCTGTTTCCGAACTGCCCTCCCCGCCTGAATTCCTAGCAGAAGCCGCTAAGGGCGACGGCAACTGGCCAAGCGCAGACACGATTTTCCGGAGCGTGTCCGTTTGGCTGGAACGAACCGGCTGCCTGACCCTGATCTCGCCGGAGCTTATCTTGGACTATGCGCTTTTGAAAGCCCGGTGGCTCGAATGCGAAGCGTTCAATGCCAAGCATGGTCTGTTGGCAAGACACCCGATCAGCAAACAGCCCATAGCCAGTCCGTATGTGCGCATGGGTATCGATTATTTAAAAGCGGCGGACGTGGCCTGGACGCATATTTGGCAGGTTATATCTCAGAACAGCACGAAAGAATATACCGGGAAGACCCCGAATGACGACGTGATGGAACGGCTGCTGAGCGGCAAGAAATAATAGGAATTGGCCTGTGTATGGCACTCGAGTAATCGGGTGCTTTTTTTATGGCACAAACAAATGGACCGGCATGAACCTGACCGATTCACCAACCAGCAGGCCTGGACTTGCGCCGTCAAGCACTTGCTGACGATCGCTATTGTCTCCAACACATCCAAAAGAAACGAGGATACACCCATGGACATTCAAACCCTACCCATCAGTCAGATAAACCCCGCACCGTACAACCCCAGAAAAAAACTGAAGCCCGGTGACCCTGAGTTCGAAAAACTGAAAAACAGCATTGAGACGTTCGGGTTTGTCGAGCTGATCGTTGTTAACAAGCGTACAGGCTATACCGTCATATCCGGGCATCAGCGACTGAATGTGCTCCGGCACCTCCAGTGGACGGAAGTGGAGTGCGTTGTGGTGGATCTGGATGAAGCCTCCGAGAAAGCACTCAATCTGGCCATGAACAAAGTCAGCGGTGAATGGGATGTGCCGATGCTGACTGATCTGCTCAAGGACCTGGACGCGAGCGGATTTGATCTGACCTTTACTGGATTCGACCCGGCTGAGCTGGATGATTTGTTTACGAAGACATCCGCTGCGGATGTGAAAGACGACGATACGTTTGACTTGACTGCTGCTTTAGAAAAATCGGCGTTTGTCAAACCGGGTGATGTCTGGATCGTTGGGAAACACAGGTTGATGTGCGGTGACGCCACGAAACCACAAGACGTAGCTACCCTGATGGACAACAAACAAGCGCAGCTGTGTATCACCGATCCCCCGTATAATTGCCAATACATCGGCGGGACTGGTTTGACGATCATGAATGACAATATGGACGGGCAAGCCTTTTTCTCATTCCTGTTGTCCGCGTTCAAGAATATCTATGCGAGCCTGGCTGACGGAAGCGCGGTATACATTTTTCACTCGGACGCAGAGAAGTGCAATTTCTTCAACGCCACCGTGCAGGCAGGTTTTCACTATTCTACGACTTGTGTTTGGGTGAAGAATGCACTGGTCCTTGGTCGCATGGACTATCACATGCGTCATGAACCGATCATTTACGCGTTCAAGGATACTGCAAAGCATCGCTGGTACGCCGATCGTTCTGAGACAACGGTTTGGGATTTTGACCGTCCAACCAAATCGAAACTGCATCCGACAACCAAGCCCATCCCGCTGATCGCTTACCCGATGCGGAACTCATCACCTGTGAATGGCATTGTACTGGATCTGTTTGGTGGTTCTGGTTCTACGTTGTTAACAGCGGAACAACTGGATCGTGTCTGTTACATGATGGAGATCGACCCCAAATATGCATCTGTGATTATTCGACGGTTTACAGCCTTTGCGGGAAATACCAACGGCATCAAGGTCCTACGCGATGGCCGGCTGCTGGACTGCAGCGAAATCTATGTCCCAAGCGATGATGATTTAGCTTATCAGGATATTAACGTAAACAAAACATCGCGCTGATTTAAATAAGATCGATCATGCACATAATATCATTATATTAACTTGCTATTCCACAGCTTTAGAGTGATTAATGGACTCACCAAAAAGCTAGGGAGGCTAACGATTATGAGAATTTATTATCATCTCACCGGATCCAAACGCAAGCCGCTGGTGGCTGCCATCAGCCAGGAACTGAACGCACCGGTCGAGTACCTCGGTGCTCCGACCTTCGCTTTCCAGGTAGGCGACTATCACATCGACAGGCACGGCACGGTTACGGGCAAGGACAACCTGGACCTGGAAGATGCCCTTTATCGGCAGGGCTTCAGCTCAGACGAACGCGAGTACGACGAGCCCGATACCGAAGAAAGCGGACTTGGCGGTCTGGGTGCGACACCCTCAGTTGAAGAACTGCAAGATGACGCGCAGGCTTGGGCGGAGCGCCAGATGCGCCGGCTGAAGCTCGAAAACGAGAACGTACCGGATTATTCGAACAGCGGACCGTACGGCGGCGACGCCATTCCTGATTTTGAGGATCTGCAGATGACTGAAGCGGAAGAACTGGGCCTGGGTAAGCGGCGCCGGGAGCATTGGCAAGGCGAAAACGGCATGCAGGCCGATGACTGCATCCCAAGCGAACCGGATACCCTCACCATTGAACTGCCGCTCGATGGGTTTACAAAAGACAACCTGGTTAACCTTGAAAAGCTGATCGCCGGCAAGGCTGGCCTGATCAAGAAAGCGCTCGGGATTGCTGCCCTGCCGATTGTCCAAACAGATACGACGCTGCAGTTTCCCTGGTTTGCCTTTGGTATACCCGGTGAAGACATCGCTGCCTACTCGCGCTTCATCGGCGCGCTCTATGCTGCGGCCAAAAAGCACAAGCGCGTCACGGCCAAGGAAAAGCCGGTCGAAAACGAGTTGTTTACGTTTCGCATATTCCTGATCAGCCTGGGTTTTGTCGGCGAAGACTACAAAGCGGCGCGGAAGATCTTGCTTCGTAACCTTTCTGGTAACAGTGCTTATGCGAAGCCGGAACGGCGACAGGAGGTCGAGGATCATGTATAAACTGCCCTCTAAGGCGATGGTTGAGAACTTGCGCCGACGCTTTCCCCCCGGGACACGGGTTGAACTGGTCCGGATGAACGATCCTTATTCCACGCTAAAGCCGGGCGATCGTGGGGTCGTGGAATTCTGTGATGATTGTGGTACCTTGTTCTGTTCCTGGAGCCGGGGTTCCCGCTTGGGTGTGGTTTTCGGAGTAGATGAAGTAATCAAGATTGAGGATGCCGACGATGACTGACAAAATTCGGGAACAAATCATGCAGATCAGGGCCAGTGGCGCATGCAATATGATGAACGCCAACTTGGTCCAGCGATTGGCATTCGAACTAAATTTCCACGAGCTGGTGATTTTCATCGAGGAACATCGCGACCTGTACATCCGGTTCATCCTTTTCGGGGACACCGGGACAAAATAGTACATATCGGGGCCGCATCTTTGTGTAGTAATGCAAGCGGATATTGCTTGCTATTCGCCTTGCGTAGAGTGATATATACACTAAGAAAAGCCAAGGAGGACACGAAAATGTGGAGAAACGGAATCATCAACGGCTGCGAATACTGGGTTAAGAGCTTCGACGAACCTTCAGTTTACGGCATCGACGAAGGCAGGATTTCCAAGCTGACCGTCCGGCGCGATGACCGCGACATCATCAGCTACGACCGCGCCTGGGATCTGGAACCACAAACGGACGAGGATCGCGCGATCCTGGAAACGCTGATGAAAAAATACAACTGAACAAAGCCGCAGCAACGCGACTGCCAAGGACTCCTGCCGGGGTCCTTTTTTGTTGCACAAAACCACGAAAGGAGGCGGCACCCATCCGCAAGCTCAAAAAATACAAGCCCACACCGTTTATGGCATCGGACTCCAGTTACAACAAGGCCGCCGCCGATTATGCAGTCGCGTTCACCGAAGCGCTCTCCCATACCAAGGGCAGATGGGCGGGAAAGCCATTCGACCTGATCGACTGGCAGGAACAGATCATCCGCGATGTGTTCGGCATCCTGAAACCCAACGGCTACAGGCAGTTCAATACGGCGTACGTGGAGATCCCGAAGAAAATGGGTAAACAGCTGGCGTTGGACACGCCGATTCCGACGCCCACCGGGTGGAAGCAGATGGGTGAACTCACGGTCGGGGATCAGGTGTTTGACGAGACCGGT
>Ga0172382_10004197_pt1 | contig 22218 bp, 25 predicted proteins | sample Leawel138RmetaG_FD_122245 | JGI IMG/M metagenome (GOLD analysis project Ga0172382, IMG submission 122245) | Leachate microbial communities from a municipal landfill in Southern Ontario, Canada - Leachate well 138R metaG | ecosystem: Engineered > Solid waste > Landfill > Unclassified | place... | reverse complement strand
TATACACAGAAAATTACGAATTTGGAAATGGGTTGCCGCACCACACATACACAAGTTATTACGAATTTGGAATGTAACGCCAATACCAGAGATCCCTGGACCATACACAAGCTATTACGAATAACCTTATTTTCTATAAGAGTAGATTTTTGGCAACGGCTGTAATGGGTAGCAAGCTCTGCTCGTCCAAGAATGGTGCGAGTTGGACATGTACGGACGTGTCGGATGCGGGCGATCTTGGTCCAGTAAGTTTCCATCGCTGCGGAAGCCTCTTATATCGATTTTCTTCTGTATCTGTTCCTACGCCAACAGGTGAGTTAACTAAAACAAGAGTTGTGACCTATGATGATGGCGCTCCGTCGAAGATGTTCTACATCAGCAAACCATATAATTTTTCTGCTTGCTTTGGGAAAAATGTCGCATTTTATGGGAATGGCAATGTTATATCCTTAGCACACCTGGGGTCCAATAGAATAGAAATGGAGAAAATTCCTGGCGTGATGCTGGTTATGGGCGCTGCTGGTGGTGTTCATGTTGGTCTTTTTGTTGTTGCTATGAGTGACGGGCCATCGCGTCTGTTAGAATATCGTGATGGGTCATACAAATTCTTGGAAACGCCCTTTAAGCCCCGACATGTGGCTTATTCAGGTGGGGTATTCCTTGTTACCACAAATCAAAAGATGTACATAAGCAAAAACTTGGAAGATTGGAAAATGGTTTCGTAACTAGCGTTAGTGCGTTATAGTTACCACGATGGTGTCATATTTCCAGTTGGCTTTAACGGACTCGCCGCCGGATCCCAGGAAACCTGCAGACGCACTGGCTGATTTTCGCGTTCGCGCAGAGGTTTGGTTGCGCCAGATGACAGATTGATGATGGGTCTGGTCACCCATGGGGCCATTTTTCCATTTGGGATGGCGGGAACCACTACGTCTGCCTGGCGGTAGACCCTTCTGGCATAGCTGGCATCACCGTGACTCTTACCCGAATTGTAGACCTGTAGAGCGTGAAAGAGCTGGTGTCCTGACAGCTTCCAGGATGCGACCAGGATCCGGGCAGCTGCCCGGAGGTTTGTGCAGGCATTGAATGCGGTCTGATAGGTCAGTCCGTATCGTGCAAAGTTTTCTGTGTCTACTTGTCCCAAGCCGACGTCCACCTTATGCCCTTGAGCCATGAGGATCTGCAGGATGCGCTCTGCTTCCTGGCGATTCGTTGGGTAGTAGCGTTTTCCCGTCGTGTTATCCAGCATCACCAAGGGATTGCCGCCTGATTCTGTTTGGACGATGGCGGCCATGGTCACTGGCGCCACTTGTGGGGCGCATTGCTGCAACAGGTCTAATCCGATCATGATTGCTCCAAAGCTCTGTCTCTTGAAGCAATCCATACCTGTGGAAGCGATGGCTGATTCTTCTTTTCCCATCTTCCCGATAGCTCCTGATGCCTCAGGAAGGAGGCAGCACCGTACTGATGTACTGCAAAAGGAGTTCTATCATGGCTACAGCGAAGACGGCGGCCAGAGGCCGTAAGACAAAGACCCCAGAAGCCGGCCAATCAAAGACGGCTGAGAAAGTCAGCGTAGGGCAGGAGAGCCCCGGTGACGAAAGGAAATTTGTGGAATACCCCGGCGTTCTGGGCACGATGAAGTCCGAGCAGGGAGACTTCTACCGCGTTCGTGGCTGGGCTCCTACGGAGAAGGAATCTCTGCGTGAGGCTGGGGGGCTCAAGGGAACGCTGGAGATCAATAATCCGGATACGGGCCAACGGCAGAAATACCCCATGGAGCTGCGTCCGCGCGAACATCAAGGGCAGCATTACTTCTCCGCCAAGGTCGATCGAGGACCGGAGCAGAATCCCATACTCGTGCGGCTTGTCGGTGTCGATGGCCCCAACGGCCGCTTCGGTGCAGTTCGCTTGGCGGAAATGGAGCAGCGGGGAGACAGGATGCAATTTCAGGACGTCAAGGGGCAGGGGGGGATCCTCCGCATGAATGAGGCAATGACCCAAAAGGTCCTGGACAAGGATGGCAATCTGTATGAGCCGGAGCGGATACAGGAAGTCCTTGGGGTGAGCGCCGCGGCCTTGGCTCCTTCTCAGCATCGGGAAGCAATACAGGAGATGCTGGAACGGCAGGATGCACTAGAGCAGCAGGTGGACAAACATCCGGACATCGCGACAGAGCCGGACCGGGGCCAGGAGACCGACCGATCCATGCCAGAGATAGAGCCTGAAGTCGAGGAAGAAGAGGATCTTGGTCTGGGGCGATGAACTCAGCGACCGGTATCAGTTGAATGAGTGGTCCTGTCGCCGCTGGGAAAAGATCAATGTCGCCAAAAGGCAGCATCGGTTTTACCAGGTGGAGATTCGGCAGGACCTTTTTGGAGATTGGTTGTTGGTGAAGTCCTGGGGGCGTATAGGCCAGCGTCCATCGCAGATCCAATGTATGTGTTTGCCCACACTCGATGAGGCGCGATTGGCGATGGAGCGTACTGCGCAGATCCGGCGACGTCACCATTACGTGGAGGTTCAAATCTAATGGCGATCAGCAGAGCGGAGATGCTGGATAAATTGGTGGATCGGGTCAATGCTGCGATCGAGGGTGGCGAGAAGCTTCCCTGGCAAAAGCCCTGGAACCCCGACTTTGGCGGTCACTCGGCGCCGCATAATCCCTTCGCGGAAAAGCCATATAGTCCGATGAACAGGCTGTTACTGGCGATGGGAGCGCTGGATGGCGGATATGAGGATCCTCGCTGGATGACGTACAAGCAGGCCAAGGATGCGGGCTTTCAGGTGCGCCGTGGCGAAAAGGCGGCGGCCTATATTTTCGCCCCGGTGGTCAAGACCCTCGTGGACGAAAAGACTGGTGAGGAAGAAACGCGGGCGGTCGCCTATCGTGGTATTGCGATGTTCAATGCCGAGCAGGTTGACGGCATACCTCCGATGGAGAGGGTGCCAGAGGCAGAGCGCTTGCCGCGCAGCGCGGAGCTCGACGCGATTGCCGAGCAAATGGGGGTCAAGATTCTGCACAATGGTGACAGTGCCCTTTACTCTCCAGGCGATGATCGGATTCAGCTGCCGCCCAGGGAATCCTTTGTAGATCAATACGGCTACGATGCAACGAAGGCGCACGAACTAGCCCATGCCACGGGTCATTCCAGCCGACTGGATCGGGATAGCCTTCGCCAATATCGATCGATCAAGGGCAGGGCAGCAGAGGAGATGACGGCAGAAATCGGCGCCTATCTTATGTCCATGGACCTCGGCATTCCCTATTCCGGCACCAACCCGGATCTGACGGAAGAACAGCATGCCGCCTATCTGGTGTCCTGGGGTAAGGATCTTTCTCCTGATGAGCGGCGAAACGCCATTGCGAATGGTGTCCGCGCGGCCTCCCATCTGTCTGATCATCTGGGGAAGGCGCAAGAGCGTGGATTGGTCAAAGTGTTGCCTATCGAGCAAGCAGTGAAAATTGGTCAAAGTGCGCAACATCTTTCTGATTCTGAAGTTGGGAAACAAAAAATCCAGATTCGCTCTGTTCCCGAGGGACTATATGGATGGATGAGTACCAGCCAGCGCCTCGCCACGGAAGAGGGGCTGCGCGGTGAGGAAAAGGGGTTTTTTCAGGAGAAGATGCAGGAACTGGAGAGCATCATCGAGCAGATGCCTTCCACCTATCAGACTCAGGATTTACCTGATGAACAAAAGCCGGTCGGGCTGCGCTACTTCGGCCCGAATGGGGCGCAGTGGTTCATCATCGAGAAGGACCGTGGTGATCCTGAGACTGATGGCCTCAATGGACCTCGTCAGACGCAGGCGTTTGGTCTGGCTGATCTGGGTATGGATTATCCCGAGTTGGGTTACATCAACATCGAGGAAATCACGAAAAACCCGCAGGTGGAACTGGACTATCACTTCACGCCAACTAACCTGCTGGAAATAAAGAAAGAGCATTACCCGGAAATGGTGCGGCGCATCTCGATGGGGGAAAGCCTAGTGAAGGAGCCTCCTGCCCCTACGCCAGAAGATCTAGCATGGCAAGGGCTGCGGCAGCAGACAGCCAAAATGCCGCATAAGATGGACACGCTCTTTGAGGACACCCGCAAGGCGGCGGCAAAACTCGACATCCTGGACGAGGCGGGGCAAATCGAATTACGGCGGCAGTACAGCAAAAAGCTGGAGGAGATTTCCGGCATCATCCGGGAAGGACCCGATCGCGGAGCTGACCGGCATGTATTGGCTTTGGTCAATGCCGGCGTGCCCTCGGAAGGGCTCTATCAGCGGCCCGACATGCAGAGATATCAAGAGGTTTCTCGCCAGCAGGGCGAGCGTGCCAGTGCCTTCCGTAAAGAACTGGATGAGAATCTCAAAGATCAGTTCCGTGAGTACGGCAAGGAAATACTTCGTGTCGTAGATAGCCATAGCGAGGTTGTGCCAAAGGAGCGCCAGCCAACCGTTGATGTGGATTTGGGTTTGTCGACGGTAGAGCAGGCGTCCGAGCGGCAAACTGAGGATGTTGTCGCACAGCCGCCCTCTGTCAGAGCGGAAATGCCGGACCGAGATCTGGATGATGCAGAACAGATCGGTTTTGGCTGGTAAGACCCCCTGTTCTTTCCCGTCTCCCAGATTCAAAGAGGAGTACAGACGAGCAGGCAAGGAGCGCAGCGATGGCGACGGCATCAGAGGAAGTGATTGATCGGCGGGAAGAGGGAGAGAGCGGGAATTCAGCGCAGAGTCAGGCGATGACGGCCCGCAAGGCTTTGCTGGACGCATTTGGTCAGGAACAGAGTGTGTGCCTGAAGCGTCATCAGCAGGCAATGGACGAGATCGGCCAGCGGCATGGAGGGGAGCGTGCCGCACTGTTGCAGGATCTGGCGCAAGACCATGAGCGGTGGTCGCAGGAGAACGCCAAGCTGTCTGATCGGGCCAGAGAATCGGCCTGGGCCTTAGAGATGGCCAAAAGGACTGAGGCTCTGGTACGGCAACAGGAAGCCGAGGCGCAATCGCAGCTTGCGAATGCGGATCTGCCAGACTGGCGCGAGTTTCTCCAGGCCAGATCGAAATCCGGTGACGTCACCGCACGGGAGTTGCTGGAGGAGATGGCAGAACAGGTCGCCCAGGGACAGGGCTCTGGGCTGGAGGGGCCCGAGTTGGTGCCGCCGAAGCCGGTCGTCCTCGATGGGCTCACCAGTAAGGTCGAAAAGGATGGGAGCGCTGTCCACTACCTGCGGGCGAATCAGGAGGTATTCACGGATCGCGGTAAGCGGATCGATGTGGTGTATACCAGGGACCAGGAAGTTGAGGCTGCCCTGCGATTGGCCGCGGCGAAGTTCAAGCCGGGGACGCCCCTAAAGCTGACGGGTGATGATGAGTTCAAGGATCGCGCTGCCCGCATCGCCGGCGAGCTGGGGATCCCCATCCGGAATCGGGATCTGCAGCAGTCCTGGGCAGATGGGCAGGCCAAGGCGGCCCAGAACCGCAGCCTTGCTGTGGAAACGCCGGACATTACTCTGCGCAATGGTATTGGGGTCAGCGACGACAAGAGTGCGCAAGTCGACCAATCGCCTGTATCTGCAAGCCCAGAGGTACCTTCCGATCTGGTGACGTCACCAGAAATGAGAGAGCCGGATACGGTGCGCATCCAGACATCACCAGCGGGGCTTACTCTTGCGGGCAAGGCAGGGATTCCGGTGGATGACCAGGAGATCCTGATGCCACGAAGCCGATATCTGGCGGCACGGAGCAATCTTGCCCATACCGAAGCGGCCGCCCGCATGGAGTTATCGCACCTGACCCTGACGGAATCGCTGTCTGGAGCCCGGCGTACTGCCCTGATGGACGCGGGTCTTGCAGATGAGAATGGGCTCCTGACCCATGACGCCATTGATATGATCCTGGTTCACGACCTCGTGCTGCAGGAGGCCAGGGAACAGATGCCCGAAGCAGCCGCCTCCCTGCTACGCGATCCAGAAGGCGAAGCAGAGCGGGTTACGCAGCAGGATCGGCAGGAAGAACAGGATTCTCAGCAGGCACTGCGCACCCGCAACATCGACGAAAGCCTGGAGACCGAAAAGAACCAGGAGCATCTGGAGCAGGAGGTGCTGGAGGGTGCCGAACTGGCAGCGGCGATCGTCTTGACCGGGGAGGTGGATTGGGCTGTCGATCTTGCCGATGACACTGACCGCACAGAGGTGCCATCGCACACGGCTCAGCATGACCAAGATCAGGACCATGAAGTCCCGGACTTTGAGGTGGCAGACTGATGGCAGCCACCCAGCTCTACCATATCCCAAAGGCGCAGCGCGATATCACCGGGATTGTCTGGCCCGCCCTGGGCATGATTCTCCTGATGCTCTTTCTGGGCTTTCAGCTGTCCACGGAATATGTCGCCTGGCGCCTCGGCTGGCCTGCGGTGTTCGGCGCGCCAATCCTCGGCCATTGGTATGCCCCCTGGATGGGTATTCTGTGGGGGATGGAGTACGACAATCTCCAGTATGGGCGCGAGGTTCTGCAAACTTTTGCGGTGGCCCACGCGCTGATGATGGGGTGCGGTCTCCTCGCCTTGCTCCTGCCGGCTACCTATCTCTACCGCCACCGCCAAAAGATGGCCTTGGAGCGCAACGATCTGCATGGCTCGGCTCATTGGGCCACGGATGCTGAGGTGATGCAGTCCAGCCTCCTGCCAGATCACAAGAACCGTGGCGGCGTCTTTTTGGGCGCCTATACGGTGACGTCACCGAATCGCCACTGGCGTCGTTTTGTGCGCAAGCACCTGGCTGCCGATCCGGACCAGCGGACCTATTACCTGCGCCACAAGGGCCCCGAGCACGTAATGGTCTTCGCCCCGACCCGTTCGGGTAAGGGCGTCGGAATCGTCATCCCCACGCTGCTGTCCTGGGATGAGTCGGTCTTGGTGCATGACATCAAGGGGGAGAACTGGGCGCTGACGGCTGGCTTCCGCCAGGAGCATCTGGGGCAACGTTGCCTGAAGTTCTGTCCGACGGAACCTGATTCGGTGCGCTTCAATCCCTTGCAGGAGATTCGGCTCGACGGGAATCTGATCAAGGATGTGCAGAACATTGCCACGATGATTGTCGATCCCGATGGCAAAGGACTCAATGACCACTGGGCCAAGACGGGCTTTGATCTTCTCACGGGGGTGATTCTCTTTGTCCTGCTCTCGCCGGATCTGGAGCGGCGGGCGGATGGCAGGAATCTGCGCTGCCTGCATACGGTGCAGGCGATCCTCTCGGACGGTGGGCCCGTGCGCGAGATTGCCGAGGCCTCGGCAGAGACTCGGGCGCAGGAGGCCAAACAGCAGGATCCCAAAGCCAAACCGGCACCCAAGGGATTTCAGGCGGTGATTGAATATCTCAAGGACTACGCCCTCGCCGAGGTCGGACGGGAGAGTGATCCATTTCGTCTCACGGGCTGGCGGGCGGTGGCGGAAGCCTCCCAGTCGTTCCTGAACAAGGCGCCGAACGAGGCGTCAGGGGTGCTGTCCACGGCCCTGTCGTTTCTTTCCCTCTATCGGGATCCCATCGTTGCCGAGAATACACGGGAATCTGATTTCAATATCCCGAGCCTTATGGGCGGTGTGGATATCAATGGTCAGGCTGTTCAAGAGAAGAGCGCCCTGTACCTCGTGGTCCCACCGTCGGACAAGGACCGGCTGAAGCCTCTGATCCGCCTGATTCTGAATCAGGTGGTACGCCGCCTCACCGAAGGCATGGACTTCGAGGAGGGAGGTAAGAGCAAAAGCCTGTATCCCCATCGGATGCTGCTCCTCCTCGATGAGTTCCCGAGCCTCGGCAAACTGGACGTGTTTCAGGAGGCGCTGGCATTCATCGCCGGTTACGGACTGAAGGCGCTCCTCATCGTGCAGGATCTCTCCCAGCTCTATGCCGCCTACTCCAAGGATGAGTCCATCGTCAGCAACTGCCATGTGCAGGTGGCCTATGCGCCCAACAAGGTGGATACGGCCGAGGTCCTTTCCAAGATGACCGGGCAGGCGACAGTGACCCACACCCAGCGGCAGTATTCCGGTGGGCGCTTCTCCCTACTCCTGCACAATGTGAACACCAACGAGCAGATCGTGCAGCGGCCTCTGCTGACGGCAGACGAGGCGATGCGCTTGCCCGCGGATGATGAGCTGATCTTCGTGTCTGGCCATGCCCCGATCTACTGCCAGAAGATCAAGTACTATCTGGATGAAGGCTTTAAGTCCAGACTGTTGCCAGCCCCTGCGACCACAGGGCGGCGGGTACCCTGATGGCAGTCTCACTCTCTGCGCGTCGCGAGTGGTCCCAGAGCTTTTCCTGGTCGGCCATCCGTTGGCCTGTGATGGTAATGGGGATCCTGATTCTGGTTTTTCTGTGCGCCTGGTTTGCTGGCTTTCGGATCAATGCTACACCATCGGAGCCTGTTGGCATCTGGCGCATGGAGCCGGTGACGTCACCGATCCGGGTGGGGGAGTTCGTCAGTTTTTGCGCGCCGACGCCAGACTTTCCTTTCCTACAGCCCGGTGATTGTCTCAACGGAGTCGCCCCCTTCCTCAAGGAAGTAGTGGGCGGACCTGGCGACAGGATCCAGGAGAGCGCAGAGGGGGTATGGATCAACGGCCGGCACTTGCCCGAAAGCCGTCCTCTCGCCAAGGCCGTTGGCTATGCAGTCCACTTGCCCCAATGGCGTGGCAGCATCCGCTTACGTCGTGGTCAATATTGGGTGTATGGTGGTGGCTGGCCAAGCCTGTCCTATGATTCCCGCTACTGGGGGCCGGTGTCTCGTGCGCGCATCCGGTCGGTGGCACGGCCGGTCTGGGTGACGGCCGCACACCTCTGGCTTCCCTGATACCGCGATCCAAGGAGGTATTACATGATCTGGCTGCTTGCCGTTATTGGTATTCCCATTTTGGTGGTTCTGCTGCTGTTCCTTTCCGCTGCGGAGGATTTCTGGCAGATACTCACGTTCCAGATCGGTCTGGGACGGCTTTTTGGGGATCTGGTGCATGTTCTGGGCATTCTGGTTCTGGGCGCCCTGGCCGAGATTTTCTGCCTGTTCATGCTCGTAACCCATATTCTGTGACGTCATCGAATGGAGAAAACAAAAATGGATAGTAAGGACATCGTGGATCGTTATGCTGTGGCAGATTACTGTGTTCGGTACTTGGGGGAAGGGCAGCGACCCTCGATAAGACCTCGGGAGGGTATCGTTTTCGTCTACGAGAAAGAGCCCGGTACTCTCTACCTGGATCCCTTGGGGAATCCGGTGGTATTCCACACCGAAAGCGAGGCATTTGCCTGCCGTGATGCCTTCGGGAGTGGACTGGTCTTATCGATGGGGGACAAGATTGCGGATGATGCGCATCACCTGGATGTGATTTCTGGCACTACTGTGACCGCGTCTCTGGCAGCCATCTGAATTGGAACGGTTTTCTATGGACGGATGAATATCCTATCGATTAGCTGTGTACGCAATATGCGCTCTTGGCCATGCAGTGGAGCGAGCGTGTGCCACCGCGGGATGTAACTACTAGTTTGATCAGTGAGCACATCAAGCTGTCAAAGAGATTGCAGGATGGTCCACGTGAGTATCTTCTCCGCGCCCTTTGTCAGGCGCACGATCAATAGAGTTACAGCAATCGTGATTTCCGAGTGCCGAGACAATATTAGGGGAAGGATAATCCACTATCTCAAGCCAGTCTGCCCGCTTTTTAATAGTCCAAAAATCACCTGCAAAAACCAGGATGCTATCCCGATCTGTGGGCAGTGCATCAGCCTAACGCTAGCGGGTAGGTTAACATCGACGTGGATGTCTGAATTTAGTCTAATGTCCATTCAAAATAGTTATGGCACGGGTAACTGTCCAGGTTGTTTTGCGTAACTGTCGTATAAGCTTTGCATTCTAAGGCGGGCACTGTGCTTGATCTGGCAGGGTCATACTGAAGCGTAACGCAGTAGCCAACAGTCCTTGACGGTAATAAAATCGATGCCCGAGTGTATTACTCATGGCTGCGTCCAACAGCAGTCTGGCACAGCCAAAAAGCTGGGCCTCGGCTTTTAGCCGCTCGATCAGCATCTTTCCGTACCCCGCGCTGCGGCAGGACGCATCAATGACGAGATCATCCACGTAGACAAAGCGGCCATGCACCAAGTTGTCTTGCACGCGGAATCCGGCGAGACCCACGGGCTGTGTGCCGCAACACAGGGCCAGCAGGCGGTACCCTTGGGTACTCTGGTGTTGCCAGCGCAACAGAAATTCCTGCTCAGAGTTCAGGTGCGGCCGTAGTTGCCGGATCAGAGGATAGCAGGCCAGGGCGTCCTCTTCCTCAACGACATAATGTAGTTCGACCGCAGTGGAGACATCGCCGCTGTTCTCCGGGCCATTTTCTACTGGAATCACAGGCGCCCCTCCGTGCGAGGGATCGGCGACGAAAATCGCAGGCCAACACCCAGTCGATTCCAGAAGTTGATGGCACCAATGGCCACCGTCAGGAATGTCACTTCTGTCTCCGTGAACTGAGACCGCAGTGTCTCATAGACGGCGTCTGGCGCCCCCTGGGTCGCGAGCGCCGTCAGACATTCCGCCCACGCCAAAGCGGCCTGCTCCCGCGCAGAAAAAATACCAGCATCCCTCCAGCCCGCGACCAGATCCAGCTTGACTGCTTCCACCCCGAGTTGACGTGCAACATTCAGGTGATACTGGATGCAGAACGCGCAGCCGTTCATTTGCGATACCCGCACCTTGATGAGTTCTGTGAGGCTTTTTTCGAGTCCGGAATCAGCGACCGATTTCCCTATCGCCAAGAGTGCGGCGTACACCTCGGGCGCGGTCTTGGTGAAGGAGAGATAATCAATGCGGGCATGCTCCGTGGACATGGCTTGTTCCTTATGGCGTGATTCCGATAGTATCAGGACTCTAACAATATATCAGAGTTCTTACAATATGGACGACGCAACGCCAACCCCCCTCATCCCTCAAGTAGGAGAGGGCAAACGCGGGGAAAATGGTTATCTGGGCTACCTGCTGCGGCAGGCTGCGGGGGCATACCGGCACCGGGTAGAGCGGGCGCTCGCCGACCTGCGGGTAACGCCTCCGCAATTTTCCGTACTCACCATGCTGGCCGCCTATCCCGGCGTTTCCAACGCCGACTTGGCGCGGCTGGCCCTCCTCACCCCGCAAACGGTCAGCACCATTGTTGCCAACCTGGAACGCGCCGGAGCCATCGTGCGCCAGCCGCATCATTACCATGGCCGTGTCCAGCAGATTGATCTCAGCGAAACGGGCAAGTCGTTATTGGCAACCTGTCGCGAGCGGGTACATGGTATTGAGCAACAGCTGGCCGATGGGCTTTCCCGAGAAGAGGAATCGGCACTTCGAAAATGGCTGGTTCGCGTCGCCACATCAGCTCCACGATAGTTGCCTAACTCGCTTGCGCACTGCCAGTTAGCGGAGTTATCGCATAATAGGCGGCATAACCATCTTCCACTGCGGGAATGATCTCCAGCACCTCAAAATAATGGTCCCAGAAAAGGGTGTCGCGCAATCCCTTTATGACGCCCTGATAGGCAACAAGGTCAGATGTTTCCCACACCACGATATCGCTGAGGCGCGCGGTGTAGGATTCGGTGTCGAAAAAACGCATGCTGACGGTCGGATGGGCTTCGAGGATGGGGTTAACGTTCTCTTTGATAAATGCAAAGCGGACTTTTGGCTCCAGGTCTAACCATTGGCGGGTAGTTTTAAGCAGCATAAACAGGGTGTAGGTTTGCGTCGTCATGGGAAATCTCCCCCAAATTCCGCGATTGGATAGGACAAAAAAAGACTGAAGGGCCCGTTCTGTAAGGATTTCCGGTATAATGGTCTCAACCAAAAGAATCACCTACCGGGAGATTTACAGGAGGACCCGATGACAAAAATGGCACGAACCGTGCTTCCTTTCAAATTGGCCGCAACAGAAGAACCCATGACCGCGCACGCGGGATTGGTGCTCCAGGGAGAATTTATCCGGGGGCTGGGTTTTCATCGCTGGTTGGAACAGGAAATGCCCAAGCCGGGCAGCAAACGGGGTTATACTGCGGTACAACACGTCCTGCCCTTTATATTGATGCTGACGGGAGGTGGGCGCAGTCTGGAAGACCTGCGGATGATTCATGGGGATAGGGGCTTGCGTCAATTGCTGCAACTGAATGCGCTCCCCGGCACGGATGCGGCGGGTGACTGGCTGCGGCGTACCGGAGATGGGCCTGGATTGGCGGGTTTGGACCGCGTGAATCGCCGGGTGATCGCTCAGCGTCTGCGTAAACTGGAACGCCGCAACCACACCCTGGATATCGATGCCACCCAGATCATTGCGGAGAAACGCGATGCGGCCTGGACCTACAAGGGCGAGCGCGGCTACATGCCCATGGTGGGGCACCTGGCCGAGGCCGAAGTCGTGATTCATGACGATTTCCGGGCGGGCAACGTCGCTCCCGCCAGCGCCAATCTCGACTTCATCAAAGCTTGCGAGGCGCGGCTGCCCAAAGGCCATGGTCTAACCGCAGTCCGTGCGGACTCCGCCAGTTATCAGGCCGATCTTTTCAATGACTGCGAACAGACCGGCAAGACTTTCGCGATCGGTGGCAGGCTGGATGCTCCGACCCTGGCGGCCATCGCCGCCATACCCGAATCCGCCTGGACCCACTATGCCGACTGTGCCGTGGCGGAAACGGTGCACAGCATGGAACAGACCGACAAGGCTTTTCGGCTCATCGTCGTGCGCTATCCGCATCAGGCGGATCTGCTGGAAGATCGGCCCCGTTACCACGTCATTGCCAGCAACCGCACGGGGAGTGCGGCGGATGTGCTGATCTGGTACCGCCAGCGGGGTGAACATTCCGAGAACGGCATCAAGGAACTGAAAATCGGCTTCGGGATGGAACGGATGCCTTGTGGACAGGAGTCAGCCAACGCGGCTTTCTTCCGGTTGGGGGTCATCGCCCATAATCTCTTCGTTCTGTTCAAGTGCTCTGCCCTGGGAGAGGGTTGGCAGCGGCATCGGGTCGCTACGGTGCGCTGGCGGCTCTTTCAAATACCGGGCCGCATCGTCCGCCATGCCGGTGCATGGGTGCTGAAGGTTGCCGCGCATGTGGCCGCCGACTTTGCGACTATCCGCAGTCGTGCCTACAACTGCATGCACGATCCCGCCTCCTGCTGAAAGTAAAGAATCCACAGAAGTCAGAGGCGGGTACATACAACGCCGGGAGACGGCTGTCTTCTGCCGGGTTGAGAGGGGATTTCATCACCCAACACAACGCAAAATGGGAACAATCAGTAGTGTTCTTATGGGGATAACGCAAAATGGGGCTTCATACCTGAAATAAAATTAGCTTGAATAGCCCATTCACCACGCTCGCTCAATTCAATCGCGGAATTTGGGTCTCCTGCTTGAATTGACAGGAAATATTTTGCGAGTGGATACTCACATTTTCTACTCGTGTTTGAACTATGCTACTCGAACCCCGCAAGCGCCCTCATCAACAACGTTCTGCCGCCACGGTGGATGCCATCCTGGAGGCGGCGGCTCGCATTCTTGAGTGCAAGGGACTGGAAGCGCTCACCACCAATGCGGTCGCAGAACTCGCGGGTGTCAGTATCGGATCGCTCTATCAATACTTTCCAGGCAAGGCAGTGATTCTGGCCGAGCTGATTCGGCGGGAACGCCTTATATTGCTGGCAGGCATTGACCGCATAGCACATGCCCCCGGCGACACACTAAAAGACGACGTATGCTCGCTCATTCGGATCGCAGTAGCCCACCAGTTACTCCGGCCAGGGTTATCCCGGGCGTTGGAATATGCGGAAGCCATGCTGCCTTTGGGATGTGAAACAGGCAAACTGACGAATGAGCTTGTGCAGCATGTGGCGACGTTACTGGAACGACATGGTGTTTCAAAGGTTAGGGAGGCAGCACATGATCTGGTCGCTCTTGCAAAGGGCATGATTGACGCCGCAGGTATCGCTGGCGAATCAGACCAGCGCGTACTCGTTGATCGGGTATGTCGAGCGGCGCTGGGATATCTGGAATATCCAGTGTCCATTAGGCACGGAATCGCTTGAAATAGCGGTGTCGCCGGGAGCCTCCATGTCGCAGCGCGAGAGCAACAGTTGAGAAGCGCGACGCAGCGTATCGGCTGCACCTAGCGACTTTGCAAAACATCGAGCGCAGCATCTTCTAGAGTTGCGACCAATTCGACAACAGCCCTGCCGGCTGTGCGGTCGAACTCATTATCACGCTGCAAGACACGCGTAGCACGATGTCACTCCTGGACGAAATTCACCAGCGCCCTCAGCGCCGTGGGCAGATGCCGCCGCCCGGAGTAGTAGAGAAAGAACCGACTTGGCGGTGCGGCAAAGTCATCAAGCACCGTTACCAGTCGGCCGGCAGCCAAATCCTCAAGCACCATCGCCTGGTAGACATATGCCATGCCCACCCCTTCGCTTGCAGCTTGGACCATTAGTGCGTCGTCATCAAACACGAGAGGGCCACTAACCTCGATGGTCAGCGGCTCACCATCCTCCTGGAATTCCCAGGCGTAGCGATTGCCACTGGGAAAGCGCCGACCAATACAAGCATGGTCGCCTAGCGCGCGCGGAGTCTGTGGCTCGCCGCGGGCGGCCAGGTAGGATGGAGCGGCCACGCACACGAATCGCTGCGGCGATCCAACCGGCACCGCCACCATGTCACCGGCCAAGGACTCACCGAAGCGGATACCAGCGTCGAAGCCATCACCCACGATGTCGGCAAAACCGTCGTCCGTCACAACTTCGACTTTTACGCGCGGATAAGCGTCCAGGAAACGGGCCAGTATTGGCACGAGCAACAGCCGTGCCGCCGGACGCGGCACGTTCAGGCGCAGGGTGCCGACCGGTTCGGCCTGTAGTGCGGTCACTTCAGCCAGCGCGTCGGCCACCTCGCGCAACGCGGGATCGAGGCGGTCGAGCAGACGCTGGCCCGCCTCGGTCGGCGTCACACTGCGCGTCGTCCGATGTAGCAGCCTTAAGCCCAGCCGTTCTTCCAAGAGGCGCAGGGCGTGGCTCAATGCGGAAGCCGACACACTGCGCTCGTTGGCCGCTTTGCGGAAACTGCGGTGTCGAGCCACTGCCGCGAAGGCATCGAGTTCATGGAGGTCAGGAAGCATATTAATGAGCTATTTTCAGCGGTTCGTCCAATATATCCATGCTTATCATCTTTAGTCTACTGCGCGACACTGACAACCTCTCATGAAATGAAAGGTTGAGCCATGCAACGCAAACGACTCGGAACTGCCGACTTCACAATATCGCCCATAGGACTGGGCACTTGGGCCATTGCTGGGTCGGGGTGGGAATTTAGCTGGGGGGCGCAGGATGATGCGGAGAGCCTAGCCGCACTGGAATACGCAGTTGAGCGTGGCGTGAACTGGATCGACACCGCAGCAGTCTATGGCTTGGGTCATGCCGAAGAGATTGTGGGCCAGCTGCTGCGTCGCTTCCCCACCTCACAACGCCCGCTGGTATTCACCAAGGGCAGTTTGGTCTGGGATCGCACGACCAAACAAATATCGCACTCGCTGGCCCCGGAGTCGTTAGCGCGCGAGATTGAGGACAGCTTGCGCCGCCTCCAAGTCGAGACCATCGACCTCTACCAGATCCACTGGCCGGCGTTCCCTCCAGGTGGGCCGGACGACGGTATCGAATCCGCGCTATCAGTACTCGCGAATGCCCGCAAGCAAGGAAAACTCCGCGCCATCGGTGTCTCCAATTTTGACGTGGCACAGCTCAAACGTGCCCGGGCGATTACTGACATCGCCTCGCTACAACCGCCGTATTCAGCTTTGATGCGTGAGGTCGAGGCAAATATCCTACCGTTCTGCGAGCAGGCAGGAATCGGCGTCATCGCTTATTCCACGCTCCAGTCGGGTCTGTTGACCGGAGCGATGACGCGCGAACGCATTGCCGAGCTGCCTGATGACGACTGGCGTAAGACACGCAGTCCCGATTTCCAAGAGCCGCGCCTGACAAACAACTTGGCGTTGGTTGAAGCCTTCCGCCGCATCGGCGAAGGGCACGGATTGACGCCTGCCGCCGTCGCGATCGCCTGGGTGCTGCGGCAATCGGCCGTGACCGGCGCTATTGTCGGTGCACGCCGCCCTGCGCAGGTAGATGGACTACTCGGCGCTGTGAACTTTCAGATTAACGCGGAGGAATTGGCCGAGATCACGCAGTTGTTGCCCAGGGGCATGGGCACGAACGTGCCAGAAGCAACAGGTACTTCCTGACACTGAACTCTTTCATGCAGAATTTGAAGCCATCCCGGCCAACGGCAGCAGCGTAGCCACCAGAAGCAAGACGATCCCGAACAGCATCGCCCCATTCAAGGTGGTTACGTCCGCGATCCAGCCGGCCGCCACAGGGCCGATCACCTGACCGAGAGCGAACACCACCGTGAAGAGCGTCATGCCCCTCGCCCAGAGTTCGGTAGACATCTGCCGGCGTACCAGTACGGCAACCGACGATGGCGCGATGAATACGCCCAGCCCGAAAATCGCGGCGGAGCATAGAAGCCCTGCCTTACCCGGGTCCACGATCGGGATCGCTGCACCGATTAGCGTCGATAAGCAGCTTGCCGAAAGCGTGAACTCCGGCGGCCAGCGGTTCAGCGCTCGCCGCCATACGAAAGGCGAAACTGCGACACCACCGCCCAAGATCAGCCATACGCTTAGGCCGAAGAGCCAGGACCAACCCTGGTTGTGCATCCACGCAATGATGAAGGTCATGTAGACGATGTAGCCGGACGCAAACACGAAGTAACCCAGCAGCGGCGTCCACAGGCCGCGCATCGACAAGCCACGGTCTGACGGCGCATTGGCGATTTCGCTAGGTCGGCGCGCTTCGCGTAGGGGCCAGATCGACAGCAGGGCTGCCGCCAGCCCGAGCAGCAGCCAAGCCTGCGGCCATGCCCCCACGCCCCAATGCGCCAGCATGGGACTCACTACCACTCCAGACAGGGCAATACCGAGCCCAGCGCCCGCGAAAAACAACCCCGTGGCCGTGCCGCCATGATTCTGGCTATGACGATAACGGGCGTGGACGAGCACAACGCCGCAGGAAAAGGTCCAGGCCGCACCGATGCCGGAGAGTAGCCGCGCGATCGTCAGCCATCCAATCTGGGCCGACAGGGCTGTTGCCGGCAATGCCAGAAATGTCAAATACAGCCCGGCGGAGAACAGCCAAGCCGGAGAGAGGCGGCGCAGCAGAAAGTAGCCGCTCACCGCGCCTGCGACGTAGCCCAGCGCGTTGGCGGTGTTCAGCCATCCCGCCTGCGCGTAGTTCCACGCGAGATCCACCTGCATGGCAGGCAGGATCAGCGCATAGGAAAAGCGCGCCAATCCGACGCTGACCGCCACCGAGAGCCCCAATCCAAAGGCGGGCCACAGGGTGACAACGTTTTGCGGTGCACGTTTATTGCTCATCAGATGTCCTTACAGCTTACGGTGGTCAATTGGGCATCACGGGCTAGGAGTATCCGTTGATGCATCCCATGTCGGCGGCGGGAATGCTCGTCTGGCGCTGCGATTACAAACCCAAGTCCGAAAGCGTCGGATGTGCATCTGGTCGTCGACCTTGTGGCCAGAGGAACTGACGATGCGCACTAGAGATCGGTAAGTCGTTGATGCTCGCGAGACGATGGGTCATGAGACCTTGCACGTTGAACTCCCAAAGCTCGTTGCCGTAGGAGCGATACCATTGCCCGGAATCGTCGTGCCATTTGTAGGCAAAGCGGACCGCCATCCGGTTGTTGCGAAAGCCCCAAAGCTCTTTGATGAGTCGGTATTCCAGCTCTCTTGCCCATTTCCGCTGTAGGAATTGGCGCACCTGTTCTCTGCCAGTCAAAAACTCGGCGCGATTACGCCATACGGTATCCTGCGCATATACGAGGCTCACTCGCTCAGGGTCTCTTGAGTTCCAGGCATCTTCTGCCATGCGGACTTTCTGTTTGGCGGTGTCTTCCGTGAAAGGAGGGATAAGTGAATTGCTGCCCATGGGAGATCCTCGAAAGCAAGGTAGACAGAACTGTCTATCTTGCTGAGTCTAGCCTTTGTAGACAGGCTTGTCTATGCTAGGAATATGATTTCTTCGCCCCCCTCTGCGCGCGAGCGCATACTGCGGACCGCGCATGATCTGTTCTACCAGAATGGCGTGCGTGCCACCGGGATTGACCGCATCATCGCGGAGTCAGGCGTGGCGAAGCTCACGTTCTACCGGCACTTTCCTAGCAAGAACGCACTCATTCTCGCCTATTTGGAGGATCGCCATAGCCGTTGGATGGCTTGGTTTATCGATGCGGTTACGCGTTATGGCGGCGGGCCGGAGGCTATCCTGCCAGCGATAGCGGAGTGGATGCATGACCCCAGCTTTCGCGGCTGCGCCTTTCTCAATAGTGTCAGCGAACTTGCTGATGCTCTGCCGGAAGTTACAGAGATGACGCGGTGTCACAAGAATGCGTTGATCGACGCGATTGCGGGACTATTACCGGAAACATCTCAGCGCACGGATTTGGCGCAGGCCATGGCATTAGCGATAGATGGCGCCATCGTGCGGGCACAGTTTGACAAAACCCCAGAGATCGCCCTGGAGGGGCTGCAACGCATTATGCAAGCTTTGGGCGTGCGTGACGGAGGACAATGCAGGGATGTCGAGCAAACAAGATAAAGTCGCCCTGATCACCGGCTCGACCTCAGGCATCGGACTGGCCATTGCGCAGGCTCTGGCAAGGAAGGGTTATCACGTGGTCCTGCATTCTCGTCAGTCGGTGGCAACGGGTACGTCCTTGGCTGCGGCCTTGCCATCTGCCCGATATGTTGCTGCGGATCTGTTACAGGAAGAGGCGCGACGCCAACTGATTGATGCGGTGCTCGCTCACTACGGACGCCTGGATGTGTTGGTCAACAATGCTGGGGCTTCCTTGACTATTCCCCACAATGACCTTGATACAGCAACACCGGACCTCTGGCATCAGCAATATGAATTGCATGTGGTAGCCCCTTGGCAGCTGATTGCCTTGAGTCGGGACGCCTTAGCCGCAGGTGCTGCAAAGGGCGTTCCGGGTACGGTGGTCAACATCGCATCCCACGCTGGACTGCGTCCTAAGGGTGCCTCCATCCCTTATGCGGTGAGTAAGGCAGCGCTCATCCATATGACCAAGCTCCTCGCCAAGACGTTGGCCCCGCAGATTCGCGTCAACGCACTGGCGCCGGGTTTGGTGGATACGCCTTTGACGGCAGGTTGGTCCGACATTCGCAACCAATGGAGGCGGGATGCCCCCATGGGGCGAGGAGCCCAACCCGAAGAGATCGCCCACATGGCTTTGGCCCTGATTGAATCTCCCTATCTGACAGGAGAAGTCATCCTGCTGGATGGGGGGATGCATTTGCTCTGACAGGTATGCTGCCCTTATATTTGCGTGCGCCGTAATGGGCACCTTTCACCGAGCAGCAGTTGTAACCGGGCATCTGCAGTGCCAATTCACCGAACGACAATCGCCGACAGCCAGGCTACGATTGCGCAGATGGCGAAGCCTTGCAGAGCAGTGCGCATGCCAAATACGGCGCTGGCAAGCGGTCCCAGGAAGCTAGCCAAGGCGAAGGCGCCAAACAGCATGCCAAAGGCCGTCTCAGCATGACCGTCTTGGACGATATGTGCAGCTAGCGCTGGCAACTTGCCAGCCATGCCGCCGAAGGCCAGGCCCATGAGCAACGGATACAGGACGAACGTCCTCTCGTCCAGGCCATGCAGCGCCGCCAGCAGGATCAATGCGGCAAGAGCATTGAGCGCCAGCACCGCGTTCCGGCTGAAGCGTCCTCCCTTGGCATCGGCGACCGCACCAAACCCCAGCCGGCCCAGGCCGTTGCCGATCGCCATGGCGGCGACCGCAACGAGCGTGAATTCCGAACCGAATCCGAGTTTCTGTGTGAGATGCCCAACCGTGGCGAACGATGCAGACCCCAGCGGAGCGGCGATCAACACCAGAGCGAGCGCCCAGCGCATGGAACGAGGGCCCAGCATGGTCCGCAGCCCGACACGTGCTGCACGGTGCACTTCCTGCACCGGAAGGTCTGGCAGCCCTGTCCAGGCCAGCCAGCCGAGTACGGCATACACGCTGAGCAACAAAGCCAGCGCCGCGCGCCAGCCGAAATGACCATCGAGCGATTCGAACAAGGGCGCGCTTACCACCGACGATATGCCGTACAACGCCAGCAGCGCGCCGCCCAGTACACCCCGGCGCTGAGGGTACAGGCGCGAGACGACGGCGATGCATGCTGCCGTGGACAGTCCGGCGCCGATCCCCAGTGCCACGATGCTGTAGCCGAGCATGAATGGCAGAGAATCTCCGGACGCCAGCCCGATGGCTCCGCCGACCGTGAAGCAGCCGAGCGCCACCGCCAGCATCGTCCTGGGCGACATGCGCCGCAGACCGTGGCCGGCCAGAACAACTGCAGGCAGCAGCGCCAGCGGCGTCAGCGAGAACGCCAGGTCCAGGGTCGCCAGAGGCCAGCCGCTTTGGCGATGGATGGCGGGCGCAATGGCGCCCCACGAATAGATGAGCCCGAAGATGAACTGGAACGGCGCCAGCAGCAACATCGGTGGCCAACGCCAGCCAGTCCTCCTGCAAAGGACTGACACCATCATGCGAGCGCTCGGTGGATATCGGAGAACAGCCGCTCGGAAGCGGCCATGCCGCGCACGACACCCGTCCTGATCCGGTGAAGCGCGTCAGCAGCCAGCGGCACTTTGCTACGTAGAATACCATCCAGCATAACATCTGGCAGTACTGGAGGCGTAGCAAACATGGCGGCACACGGCTCGATCAGGATCGCGAGCATTGTCTTCCTCTCTTTTCTGGATAAACATTTGGACCAGAACACGGGTCACAGAAAGTCTAAGAAATTTCGACCAACGGGATTGCCGCTACATGAACCGATTTATTGGAGGGAAGTGAACATGGTGGAAAACCCCACGCGGGGAGCGTCGGCGCGCGAATGGGAGACGCTGCTGGCAGAGCGGTTCGTACCTGGCCAAGTTGCTCTGAAGAATGGCGGCCCAGGTGGCCGTCTGAATCTGCACACAAGGCTCAGCAAACTGTGGCTGGCTCAGCTATCGGTCCAACCGCAGGCGATTACCCACCAGCTTTCTGACCTCGGCAAGCTTTCGTCCGAGGTGCGCGCATCGATCATCGCCCACGTAGTTGTCGAGGGCGACGGGTACATTGAGCAGAACGGCACTCAGCTCTCATTCAAGGCGGGAGACATCTCGTTCCGCAATCTTGCAGAGCCATCGCGCGTTGTGTTTAACACCTCCAGCAGTTTCTACACCATCCGACTGCCTGCCACAATCATGCGGACCCATCGCTCGAACCACGCGAAGTCCCGCCACCTTGCGCCGCAAATCACGCATGGTACTGCTCTGTCGGCTGAGATGGCACACCGCTTGTTGTCTGGCATGATCATGGACGGCTCGAATGGGGCCGCCAACTTTTATCTGTCGTTTGCGCTTCCTTGGCTGTTTGCTGCCGCCTATCACGGAGAGACCGCGCCAGGGACTGCAATCCGGACCGCCAATGAGATGCGCTGGCAACAGGTGCTTGGATACCTGGAAGAGCACCTATACGACGCTGATGACCTGTCAGCCTTCGCCTGTGCCCAAGCGATCGGAATCTCGGAACGCTACTTGCACCGATTGTGCGCCCAGCGAGGACTGCGCTTCTCACGAACCGTATTGGACAAGCGACTCGATACCGCGCAAGCAATGCTGCAATGTGAGGCATATCGAAAACAGTCAATCGCCTCCATCGCTTATCAATGTGGCTTTAAGGATCCAGCGCATTTCAGCAGACTGTTCAGGCAACGCTATGGGATGTCGCCAAGTAGCTGTCGAGCAGGAAGTTAAGGCCCGCTGCAGCGGTGCGGGCGTGGTTGAACGAGCAGGCGGCGGAAACCTTGTATCTTTCGAGCGTTACTCTGGCCGAATTGCTGTTTGGTATCGGGGCGCTACCAAACGGTAAGCGCAAGGATCTGCTCGACCGCGCGCTGACAGAACTGTTGGGGCTGTTTGCAGAGCGTATTCTGCCGTTTGACACAAATGCAGCACGCCACTTTGCGGACTTGGCCGTGATGGCCAGAAATGGTGGACGTGGTTTCCCTA
>Ga0172382_10004195_pt1 | contig 22227 bp, 17 predicted proteins | sample Leawel138RmetaG_FD_122245 | JGI IMG/M metagenome (GOLD analysis project Ga0172382, IMG submission 122245) | Leachate microbial communities from a municipal landfill in Southern Ontario, Canada - Leachate well 138R metaG | ecosystem: Engineered > Solid waste > Landfill > Unclassified | place... | reverse complement strand
CGATGGGGGCAAGGCTTGCGGCCAGTTTTTCGTTCAGTGCGGCGTCCAGGTCATTGGACAGCCCGCGCGGCTGCAGGCCACCCCGGAACAGATAGAACCCAAGGTCTAGATCGCGCGGGTTCCGGGCGTAGAAGTCAAAGAATGCCAACGCCGCCGCCGCCAGCCGTCCCGCCGGAGTGTCGGGCGCGGCGCTGACGGCTTCGGAAACGGCGGTGTTCAACCGATCAAGCGACTCATCAAGGACCGCGCCATAGATCGCTTCCTTGCTGGGGAAGTGGAAGTAGATGGCGCCTGCCGTGTATCCGGCCTGCTTGGCGATGGCACGGATGCTGGCGCCCTCCAAGCCTTCGATCTCGAAAACTTGCCGGGCGGCGTCGAGGATCAACTCGCGCTTCAGAGCTTTCACGGCGTGCTGGCGGGTGGCGCGGGGTTCTGTCATGGCCGCAAGCATAACGCTGTTTTCCTGCCGAGCAACCCATTGACCAACGTTTTGAACGGCGTTAGATTTTTAGAACAAAGCCATACAGGAGACTGCGCCATGCTCATGTCCGGGGCCGAATACCGGGAATCCCTGCGCCGCTATACGCCGCGCGTGTTCGTCAACGGCGAGCAGGTGGACAGCGTCGCCGACGCCCCCAGCCTCGCGCCCGGCATCGCGGCGGTTGCCGTGACCTATGACTTTGCGCTGAACCCCGAGTACACCCAATTGATGACCGCGCGTCAGGGCACCTCTGGCGCCACCGTCAACCGGATGCTGCACATCAACGAGACGACCACCGACCTTCTGTACAAGCTGGAAGCCGTGCGGCTGGTCTGCCGGGAGTCCGGGTGCGCGCAGCGCTATCTGACACACGATGCGCTCAACGGCATCTTCCAAGCCACCAAACGCACCGACGACGCCCACGGCACCGACTATCACCAGCGGTTTCTGGCCTATCTGCATCGTGTGCAGGACGAGGATCTGACGCTCGGTGTTGCCATGACCGATGCCAAGGGCGACCGCTCCAAGCGTCCCGGCGCGCAGCAGAACCCGGATGTCTACGTTCATATTGCCGAGCGCCGCCCCGATGGCATCGTCATTCGTGGGACCAAGGCGATTGTTACCGGCGCACCCTACATGCATGAATTCCTGGTCATGCCCTGCCGCACCATGACGCCCGAGGATGCCGACTTTGCGGTATGCTGCGCGGTGCCCATCGATGCGCCCGGCGTCACCATCGTTGCTCGCCCGGCGGGTCGCCCCGGAGAGGCGGCGGCCAAATTCTCCGCCAAGTACGGCCAGTCCACCGGCGTCGTGATTTTCGATGACGTGTTCGTGCCGTGGGACAGCGTGTTCCTGGCCGGAGAGGTCGAGGAAGGCGGCTTCCTCACTACCAGCTACGCCACCCACCACCGTCATTCGTGCATCGGCGCGCGGGCCGGGTTCGGGGATTTGCTGATCGGCGCGGGGGCCATGATGGTCGAGGCCAACGGCCTGGACGTCGGCCGCCATGGGCATATCCGCGACGCCATGGTGGACCTCATCAAGATCGTGGAGGGGTTCTTTGCCTGCGGCGTCGCGGCCTCGGTGTATGGCCTCAAGGACCCCGCCGGGTCGATCATGCCCGACGCGGTGTTCTCCAACATTGGAAAGCTGCTGCTGGCCACGCAGATCTACGACATGCACCGCCTTGCGCACTATGTTTCCGGCGGCCTGATCGTCGCGCTGCCTGGCCCGGACGAGGATCACAACCCTGAAACCCAAGCATCCCTGGCTGCCGTCCTGGCTGGTCGGCCAGATATCCCGGCGTCGCAACGGCTGGAGGTGTCGCGCTTGATCGAAGACCTTACGGCGTCCAACCAGGGCGGCTGGTACTCCATGATCTCCCTGCACGGCGGCGGCTCGCCCGAGGCCATGAAGCGCGAGATCTGGCGCAACTATCCGGTCCACGACAAGGTGGAACTGGTCGAGCGCTTGCTTGATCGCGGCATATTGGCGGACGGTCAGCGGGTGTCCAAGCAGCCGGGACGCTGCTGCGCCACCGGCTGCGAGGTTCCGGCCCCGCCTGCGGAAGTGGCCGGCTAGCCGGCCACCCTCCCATAACGTCCGCCGGTGAACAGCAAGGGCTTGCCCCCGGCGTGGTCAAAGGCTTCGACCCGGCCCACCAGGATGATGTGGTCGCCGCCATCGTAGAGGTGTTCGGTGCGGCACTCGAACCGCGCCACGGTGCCCGCCAGCAGCGGCGCACCGGCCATTCCCGGCGCCCAGTCCACGCCCTCGAACTTGTCGGGGGCGGGGCGGGCGAAGGTGTTGGACAGGGCCTCCTGGTCCTCGGCCAGAACGTTGACCGCCCAGTGCTTTGCCGTGGTGAACACGGCAAAGCTGGGCGACGTGCGGCCGATGCTCCACAGCACCAGCGGCGGGTCGAGCGACACTGAACTGAACGAGTTGATCGTCATGCCGACCGGACGCCCGCCGGTGTCCCGCGCCGTCACCACGCCGACGCCGGTGGCAAAGCCACCGAGCGCGGTGCGGAACGCGCGGAGGTCCAGGGCCTCCATCACTGCTGCATCACTCATGCCGTCACCGTAGCGCCAAGGCGTTCATAGACGCGGGGCATGACCTCCTGCGCGAATCGGGTGATGGAGCGGGCGGCCATGTTCGGGGCGATGTCGCCGAAGTTGTGCAGGGTCATGATGTGATCGACGCCCATGTCGTGCAGCGCGACGACCTTGTCCACCACCGTCTCGACCGACCCAAACAGCGACAGGCCCGAGGCGATGATGTCGTCATAAGTTTGGCTCTTTGCGTACTTGCGGGTGGCGACGTAGAGGTCGAACGCCTCCTTGGCCTCGGCGCGGGCGGCGTCGTCGCTGTCGGCGATCCAGGTGTGCAGGGCGACCAGGGATTTGCCGTCGCGTTTGGGGCTTTCGCTGACGCCGCGCTTGAACTCGTCCATCATGGTCTTGATCTGCTCGAAGCGATCCACCGTGGCGTAGGGCACAGTCATGATGTTGTTGCCGCCCTTGCCGACGTAGTACGCGACCTCGGGCCGCAGCGAGGCGATGTAAACCGGCACGTCGGCTTGTTGCGGGCGGACGTTGATGGCAACGTCGCGCAGGTCGTAGTGGTCGGACTTGAACGTCACCGTCTCGCCCTTCCACAGGCGGCGGACGATCTCAAGGCCCTCGTCGAAAGTGAAGCGTTTCACCGTGGGGTCGGCCCCGAACCCGTCGAACTCGTGCTTAAGGTAGCCCGACCCAACCCCCATGACCAACCGGCCGCCGGAAATCTGATCGACCATGGCATAGTCTTCGGCCACCAATCGCGGGTCGTGGAACGGCAGCACCGACACTGCCGGAGCCAGCTTCACGCGCGTCGTGCGCTGCGCGGCGGCGGCCATCCAGACAGCGGGATTGGGAATCGCGCCGTAGTGGTCGAAATGATGCTCGGCGACGAAAAACGTGTCATAGCCCAGGGTATCGGCAAGCTCGGCCTGCTGCAGAAGCTGCTCATAGAATCCGGCCACTGTGCGGGTGTGGCCCGGAAACAGGTCGGTGGGGTAGTGGTCGGCGACCGAGAAAAGCGAGTACTTCATGGACGGCGTCCTCCGGGAGTCTTTTTGTTTCTCATTGCGTAACGCATGTCCTATATCGGAATATATCGCGTGTGGTGTCAACCACACTATTTGTAGGGTGGAGGGGCCATGTTGGATGATGATCTCGATGAAAAAGGGCAGCAGTCGGGCGTTCAGTCGGTGGAGACTGCGGCGCGCGTTCTGGCCGCCTTCATCGGTGCGCCCGGAGCCTTGCCGCTAAAGGCCGTCGCGGCGTCGGCGGGCATGTCTGGCGGCAAGGCGCATCGCTATCTGGTCAGCCTGTGCCGCGCCGGGCTGGTTGAGCAGGACACCGAGACGCAACGTTATGACCTGGGCGGGCTCGCCCTGCGGGTCGGGCTGGCGGCGCTGGCCCGCCTGGACGTGGTGCGGCTGGCCGCCCCGGTGCTGGTCGATCTGCGTGACCGCCTCAACGAGACGGTTTGCCTCGCGGTGTGGGGCGAGAGCGGCCCGACCGTGGTGCGGTGGGAGGAAAGCACGCGGCCCGTCACGGTCAACGTGCGCATCGGGTCCACCCTGCCGCTGTTCCTGTCGGCCACCGGACGGACGTTCCTGACCTGGATGCCCGACCACCGCATCGCGCCGCTGGTCGTGCGGGAGCAGGAGCTTTCCGGTGTGGATGATGTGGCGGTTGCGGCCATGCGCGCCCGTGCGCGGGAAATTGGCCTCGGCACCGTGGACGGCGTGCTGCTGCCCGGCGTGGCCGCCGTGTCGGCCCCGGTGTTCGATCATAAGGGCGATCTGATCGCCGCCATCACCGCGCTGGGGCATCAAGGCGCGTTCTCCGTCCAGCAGAACGGGGAGCCTGCGCAGGCAGTGCTGGACGCGGCACGCGGCCTGACCCGGCGGCTGGGCGGTAAACCTTAATGCCTTGTCGCACATGCGACAGCGTGAGCCTGCGACATTTATCAATGCGGCATGACCGCCCGGAGGGTAGAAAAAGCCACCCTCCGGGCGCCGCTTTTTGGGCTGGGCGCGACAATCGGCATTGCATGACAGGGCACGAATTCGGATAGTCCCAGCATCCTGTCGCACTTCCGACACGCTTGTCGCGGATGTGCCGCAGCCCCAGGGGATCCCGTTGCACGAAAGATTCTCCGTAAGGTACGGAATTCGGCGCTTTTGAGACAATTGTGGAAACTGGAACGGCGCTTGCTTTAGGTTGGGTGTGCCTCGGCCACCGGGTGAATGGAGAGTTGGTATGCACATCGTCGTTTGCATCAAGCAGGTGCCGGACAGCGCGCAGATCCGCGTTCACCCCGTCACCAACACCATCATGCGGCAGGGCGTGCCGTCCGTCATCAATCCCTATGACCTGTACTCGCTTGAGGAGGCCATGCGCCTGCGGGACAAGATGGGGGGCAAGGTCACCGTGTTGAGCATGGGGCCGCCGATGGCTGAAGACAGCCTGCGCAAGGCGCTGGGCCTGGGGGCGGATGATGCCGTGCTGCTGACCGACCGGTTCTTCGCCGGGTCCGATACGCTCGCCACGTCCTATGCTCTTGCCAGCGCGATCAAGAAGATCGGCGAAACCGACCCGGTCGATATCGTGTTCGCGGGCAAGCAGACCATCGACGGCGACACCGCGCAGGTCGGCCCCGGCATCGCCAAGCGCCTGAACCTGCAACAGCTCACTTACGTCGCCAAGGTCGAAGGCGTCGATCTCGATAAGCGCGAAGTGGTGGTCCACCGCCGCTCCGAAGGGGGCGTGCAGGTTCTCAAGACCTCGCTGCCGTGCCTTATCACCATGCTGGAGGGGTCCAACTCCATCCGCTTTGGCACCATGCCCGATATGTTCCGCGCTGCCCGTCACCAGCTTCGCACCTGGAGCGCCGAGGCGGCCGGTATCGAGGACATCTCGCTGTGCGGCCTCAAGGGCTCGCCGACCGTGGTGAAAAAGGTGTTCGCGCCCAGCCCGCGCAAGGACAAGGCCAAGATGATCGACGTCACCGGCAAGTCCGCCGACGAGATTGCCGCCGCCGCCATCGACGCCATCTTCCAGGCGCAGCCCAAGCTCGAAGCAGACATGCTTGAGCTGGCCGCCGGCACCCGCTAGGAGGCCCGCCCCATGAGCGAACCGATCAAGAAGCCCGTTGCCGCCAAGCCTGCGGGGGGCCGCGCCGGGATGAAGAAAGAACTGCCGGAGCACTTCAAGAGCTACAAGCACGTCTGGGTATTCATCGAGATGGAGCGCGGCGTCGTCCATCCGGTGTCCTGGGAACTGTTGGGCGAGGGCCGCAAGCTGGCCGACAAGCTGGGCGTTCAACTGGCCGGCGTGGTCATGGGGCCACCCGGTGAGGCAACCCGCGCGGCGGTGGCCGAGAGCTATACCTACGGCGCCGACACCGTGTATCTTGTCGAAGACCCGCTGCTGACCGATTACCGCAACGAGCCGTTCAGCAAGGCCCTGACCGACGTGGTCAATGCTTATCAGCCTGAAGTCCTGCTGCTGGGTGCCACCACGCTCGGCCGCGACTTGGCCGGGTCGGTGGCGACCACACTCAAGACCGGCCTGACCGCCGACTGCACCGAGCTTGCCATCGACGATGAACGGTCGCTGGCTGCCACCCGGCCGACCTTCGGCGGGTCATTGCTGTGCACCATTCACACCCTGAACTACCGCCCGCAGATGGCCACCATCCGGCCGCGCGTGATGGCCATGCCCGACAAGGACGAAAGCCGTCCGGCAGGTGGCTTGATCGTGCATCCGCTGAACATGGCCGAGGACGACGTCGTCACCAAGATCCTCAGCTTCATCGCCGACCAGGACAGCGACAAGGCCCAGCTTGCCTACGCCGACGTGGTAGTGGCCGGCGGCCTGGGTCTCGGCAAGCCTGAGAACTTCAAGCTGGTGACGGACCTTGCCGCCGTCCTCGGGGCGGAATATGGCGGCTCGCGCCCGCTGGTGCAAAAGGGCTGGATCGCCGCCGACCGCCAGATCGGCCAGACCGGCAAGACCATCCGGCCAAAGCTGTATATCGCGGCGGGCATTTCCGGCGCCATTCAGCATCGCGTGGGTGTCGAGGGGGCCGACTGCATCGTCGCCATCAACACCGATCCCAACGCGGCCATCTTTGAGATCGCCCACATTGGTATCGTGGGCGACGCCCTGACCATCCTGCCCGCGCTCACCGAGGCTTTCCGCAAGCGCCTCGCCGTGAACCGCAAGGCCGGCTGACCCCTTTAGGAGGACCACACAGTGGCCGAGAAGTTCGACGCAATCGTGGTCGGGGCCGGCCCTTCGGGGAACGCCGCGGCCTACACGCTGGCCAAGGGCGGCCTGAGCGTCCTGCAAATCGAGCGCGGCGAATATGCCGGCTCCAAGAACGTGCAGGGCGCCATCCTGTACGCCGATGCGGTTGAGAAGATCATCCCTGACTTCCGCGACGATTGCCCCCTGGAGCGGCACGTCATTGAGCAGCGTCTGTGGATGCTCGATGACCGCTCCTACATAGGCACGCACTATCGTTCGGAAGACTTCAACGAAGAAAAACCAAACCGTTACACCATCATCCGCGCCCAGTTCGACAAGTGGTTCTCCAAGAAGGTCAAGGCGGCGGGCGCGCTGGTCATCTGCGAGACGACCGTCACCGACCTGCTCAAGGACGACAAGGGCCGTGTCATCGGTGTGCGCACCGACCGCGAAGATGGCGACATATTCGCCGACGTTGTGGTCCTGTGTGATGGCGTGAATAGCCTGCTGGCACAGCGCGCGGGGTTCCGGGCCGAGTTGAAGCCCGAGCATGTCGCCCTGGCCGTCAAGGAAATGCACTTCCTGCCCAAGGACGTCATCGACGCCCGCTTCAACCTCAAGGATGAAGAAGGCGTGGTGATCGAGGTCGCCGGGACCGTGACCGGCGGCATGGTCGGCACGGCCTTTATCTACACCAACAAGGACAGCCTGGCGGTTGGTATCGGGTGCTTGGTGTCCGACTTCAAGAAGACCGGGCAGACCCCGTACAGCCTGCTGGAGAAGTTCAAGAGCCATCCGTCGGTCAAGCCGCTGCTGGCCGGGTCCGAGGTCAAGGAGTACGCCGCGCACCTCATCCCCGAGGGCGGTTACAAGGCCATTCCCAAGATCTACGGCGATGGCTGGGTGATCTGCGGCGATGCCGGGCAGTTCGTCAACGCCCTGCACCGCGAAGGCTCCAACATGGCGCTGACCACAGGGCGCATAGCGGCCGAGACGATCCTCGATCTCAAGAAGGCCGGACAGGCCATGTCGGACGGTAATCTGGCCATGTACCGGGCGCGTCTGAACGACACCTTCGTCATAAAGGACCTGAAGAAGTACAAGGACCTGCCGGAGGTTCTTCACAACAACCCGCAGTTCTTCACCACTTATCCCGGCATCCTGTCCAAGGCCGCTTCCCTGTGGTTCCGGGTTGACGGCGTTGACAAGATCACCAAGGAAAAGGAAATGGTTCAGGCCTTCACCAAGGGGCGCGGCATCCGCGGCCTGATCGGCGATGCCTGGAAGATGGCGCGGGCTTGGCGGTGACTTCTTAGGGACGGGGCGATGACCATGATCAAAGTCGAAGACAAGCTGTTCCAGAACCGTTACCGGGTGGACGAGGGCAAGCCCCATATCGCGGTCAAGAACCCCGCGCTGTGCCGCGAGTGCACCGACAAGCCGTGCACCACGGCCTGCCCGGCGGCGTGCTATCTGGCCGAAGAAGGCGGCGGCGTGACCACCAGCTTCGACGGCTGCCTGGAGTGCGGCACCTGCCGCATCATCTGCCAGGATATGTCCAACATCGAATGGTTCTACCCGCGCGGCGGCTACGGGATCCTCTACAAGTTCGGTTGACGGTGAGGGAAGTTCTTCCACCATCCCTTTTGACGTGGAAGTGGGCGCGGCGGTCGCGTGGGGGGGCCGCCGCGTTCATTTTTCTGGAGTGCCAACGGCCGCCGCTAAGGCCCGCTTGACACCGGACGCGGCCGCCCCAATAGTCCGGCCTTCCTGGGTCCGGGCCCCTCTGGCAGCGACGGCGGTTGCTGCGATGTCGGACCTTTCCTCGTGGTTGCGCTGACGCGGCGCGTGAACCACCCGGAGGCTTCCCCTTGGAGCTCCTTGATCTTTTTGTTGTGCCCGTGCTTGGGAAACCGGCGTGGGCATGGATGGCGTTTGGCACCATCGTGGTGACGCTTCTGGTGCTCGACCTGGGCGTCCTGCACCGCAAGGCTCATGCAATTTCCGTCCCGGAAAGCCTGAAGCTGTCCGCTTTCTACATCTCCGTTGCCATGCTCTACGGCGGCTGGGTATGGTGGTACATGGGCGAGACGGCGGGGATGAACTACCTGACGGCCTATTTCGTTGAAAAAAGCCTGTCGCTCGATAACGTCTTCGTCATTTCCCTGGTCTTTACCTACTTCGCCATTCCGCGCGAATTTCAGCATCGGGTGCTGTTTTGGGGCATCCTCGGCGTCATTATCCTGCGCGGCGTGATGATTGGTGCCGGCACCGCCCTGATCGCCGAATTTCATTGGGTCCTCTATATTTTTGGGGCGTTCCTGGTGTTCACCGGCATCAAGATGCTGTTTGCCGCGGACGAACCCGAAGCCGATTTGGCGGACAATAAGCTGATCGCCTTCCTGCGCCGGAACATGCGTGTCACCGACGAACTGCACGGCGAGCGGTTCTGGGTCAAAAAGTACGATGCGGCGACGGGGAAGGGCGGCCTCTGGGCAACGCCATTGTTCCTGACCCTGGTCGTGGTTGAAGTGTCCGACGTGATCTTCGCGGTGGACAGCGTGCCGGCGGTGTTCGCCATCACGACCGACCCGTTCATCGTCTTTACCAGCAACATCTTCGCCATTCTCGGCCTGCGCGCCCTGTATTTCGCGCTGGCCGCCATGGTGCATCGCTTTGCCTTCCTGAAGTATGCGTTGGCGGCGGTGCTGGTCTTCATCGGCACCAAGATCTTCTATGTCGAATTCTTCGGCAAAATGCCTGCCGCTCTGTCCTTGGGCATCACGTTCGGGCTTCTGGCGGCGGGCGTGATCGTCTCGCTACTGCTGACGCCGAAGGAAGCCCCGCCCGAGCCGGTGACGGAAGAACGGCGATAATCTCAATTACCTATTCCTTGTTGGCCGGGGCGGCGGGTTTGCGGCCGCCTTCGGCAATGCGGTCGGTGACGGCAAACAGCACCCCGGAAATCACGAACGTCAGATGGATTCCAATTTTCCAGCCGAGTTGTTCGTCCGTGAACTGGGTGCTGGCCAGGAAGCCTTTCAAAAGCTCGACGGCGGAAATCGCCACGATGGCGCCGATCAGCTTGAGCTTCAGATCGGAAAAGCTGACCTTGCCCATCCACGCCGGGCGGTCCTCGTGGGTGCCGATGTTCAGTTTGGACACGAAGTTCTCATAGCCGCTGAAGATGATGATCAGCAGCAGGCTGGCAATCAGCGTGGTATCGACCAGCGTCAGGATGGAGGTGATCGCCTCATATTCCGGTGCCGTCCACAGGCCCAATATCAAAGACACCAGTTCCTTGAAGAACTTGAGCAGCAGGACGAGAATCGCCACCAGCAACCCGATGAAAAACGGGGCCAGCAACCATCGGCTGGCGAATATCGTCCGTTCCAGACGCTCTTCAAAGCGCATTGACTTGTTCCTTTGCGGGTTGGGACGGAGGGACGACCAGGACTTTGTCGATACGGCGGCCATCCATGTCCACCACCTCGAACCGATAGCCGTCCTGAAGGAATGACTCGCCGGATGTCGGCAGGGTTCGGAACCCGCTGAGGAGGAACCCCGCCAACGTGGCATAGCGGCCCTGCCCAGCTATGGCGGGGTAGCCCACAAGGTCGCCCGCCCGCTCGGCGTCCATGTCGCCGTCGATGAGCCAACTGCCGTCGTCGCGGATGGCGGCTTGCGGCTCCCAGTGCTCGCCGTGCTCGGACATGCCGCCGACCAATTCGGCCAGGATGTCCGATGCCGTGACCAGACCCTCGACCGCGCCATATTCATCGACCACCACGGCCATGTGAATGGGCGCATGCTTGATGCGTTCCAGAACGCCGAGCGCTCCGGCTGTTTCCGGCACGACGAGCACCTCTCGTACCAGTTTCGCGAGGTCGAAATCTTTGCCCGCCAGAACGCGGTCGAGAATATCCTTGGCCTGAACGACGCCGATCAGCTCGTTGATGTTCCCCCGGCACAGGGGATAGCGCGAGTGCCGCGTGGCGCGGATGCGGGCGACGATCTCCTCGTGCGGCTCGTCGATGTCCAGCCAGTCGATGTCCATGCGGGGCGTCAGGATGGTGCGGATCTTGCGGTCGGCAAAGCGCATGACGGCGCGCATCATCTCGTTTTCCTGCGGGTCCAGCACGCCAGCGGCGGTGCTTTCCCCAATAATGGCGCGGAGTTCGTCCTGGCTCATGGCGCTTTCGCGCGGCTCGATGCGCAACAGCGACAATAATGCCTTGCTTGACGTGTCGAGAAGCCAGACCACCGGCGCCGCCAGAGTGGCGATGGCCGACATGGGCCGGGCGGCGATGACCGCCATCCGCTCGGGATTGGCCAGCGCGACCTGCTTGGGCACCAACTCGCCGACGATCAGCGACAGGTACGTGATGGCGCCGACGATCAGCGTGAGCGCCACTTCTTCCGAATAGGGCTGTGCATCAGGGAAGCGTTCGGTGATCCAGGCCGAAAACCGCACGGCCAGCGTCGCCCCGGAGAACGCACCCGCCAGCACGCCGACCAGCGTGATGCCGATTTGCACCGTGGAGAGAAAGCGCCCGGAGTTGTCGAGCAAGCCCAGCGCCCGCCTTGCGGAGGTCGAACCGCTCTCCGCCATGGCCTGAAGGCGCGGCCGTCGCGAAGAAATGACGGCAAGCTCCGACATTGCCAGGAACCCATTCAGAAGCAACAGGGCGGCGATAATGCCGATTTCTATCCACACAGACATCGTCAGTTACCCGAAGCTGTTTCCGTTGCCGCGGTGCAGGCTGGGACGGAGGGAAATGTTGAGCAGGATGCCCGCCGATATCATGACGGCCATCATCACGGTGCCGCCATTTGACAGCAGCGGCAACGGAATTCCCACAACGGGAATAAGGCCCATGATCATTGCCATGTTCACGAAAACATAGAGAAAGAAGCTGGTTGTCAGTCCCAGCGCAAGCAGGCGCCCGAACTCATGTTGCGCGCGCCACGCCACCGCATACCCGTAGGCAATAACCACGCAGCAGGCGAGCAGCACACTAAGGCTGCCGACGAGGCCCCATTCTTCGGCCAGGACGACCAAAATGAAGTCGGTATGCTTTTCAGGCAGGAAACCGAGCTGGCTTTGCGATCCCTCCAGGAAGCCCTTGCCGAACATGCGGCCCGAACCCAACGCGATCTTCGACTGAATGATGTTGTACCCGGCCCCGAGCGGATCACGCTCGGGGTCGAGGAACGTCAGCACGCGCGACTTTTGGTACTCGTGCATATGCATCCACAAAGCGGGCGCGGTGGCGATGGCGGCGGCGCCCGCCGCCCCCATCAGCCACAGAGGCAGCCCGCCCATCAGGGCAACCGTCAAGCCGGCCATCATCAGCAAGAGGCTCGTCCCCAGGTTCGGTTGCAGGAACACCAGGATGGTGGGCACCGCGATCATGATCAGCGCGGGCAGGCCGTGCAGCAAGCTTACGGCACGGTCCGCAGGCGAAAAATGGTAGTACCGTGCGATGGCGAGGATCAGGCCGATCTTGGCGAACTCCGACGGCTGGATCGACATGAAGCCGAGGTTCAGCCAACGCTGCGCCCCCATGCCGACCTGCCCAAAAAACTCCACCGCCAGTAACGACGCCAGACACAGGACATAGATGGGGTAGGCGGCGTCGAGCAATACGCGGGTGCTCACCGACGCCACGAACAGGACGATCAACAACGACACCCCAAAGCGCACCGCCTGGCTGCTGGCCCAAGGATGCCATGATCCACCGGCCGCGGAGTACAGCGCCAGGACTCCGGCGCCGGCGAGAAACGCCAGCGCCAGGAGAAACACAACGTCGGGCAGGCGGAGCGCGCCCAGAACACGCCACGGCGGCGCCACCGCATGTTCCAGGTGGGGATGGGCAATCATGACGTTTCAACCTCCACGCCGTCCGGGTCTTGCTCGCCCCGCAGGCGGCCTTCGCCCAGATATAGCAGGATAGGGGCCGCAATAAAGACGGACGATGACGTCGCCAGGACTGCGCCAAACAGCAGAATCCAGCCGAACTCCCTCAAGCCCTCGCCGGCGAACACTGCCAGCGGCAGGGTGGCCAGGAACAGGGCGGCGGTAGTGCCGATGGTGCGCGACATGGTTTCATTGATGCTTCGGTCGATCAACTCGCGCAGGGGCATGGTCTTGTACAAACGCAAATTCTCTCGGATGCGGTCGTAGACGACGACCTTGTCGTTGATGGAATAGCCCATGATGGTCAGGATTGCAGCCAGCGCCGTAAGATCGAACTGCAATCCCGTTATGGCAAAGAAGCCGATGGTCTTGGTCACGTCCAGCAGCATGGTCACGACCGCGCCGATGCCGAACTGCCACTCGAACCGCAGCGTGATGTACACCAGCATGGCAATGACGGCGAGGCCCAGCGCTATCATGCCGCTTTCAAACAACTCGCCACTGACCGAGGCGCCGACCGAGTCCACCTTGCGAATGCTGGTGCCGGGGAAGTCTTTGGCCAGTGCTTCCTGGACCGCCTTGACGGCCTTTTGCTGCGCGCCATCGTCACCTGGTTGCCGTTCCAGGCGGATCATGATGTCACTGGGCGTGCCGAACTGCTGGAGCGTGACCTGTCCAAGGTTCAACGGCGCCAGGGAGTTCCGCACGGCATCGAAATTGGCCGGTTGTGCAGTGCGGGCCTCGATGACCGTGCCGCCGGCAAAATCGACGCCATAGTTCAGGCCGGGCGAAAAGAACAGCCCGACCGATGCCAGGCTCAGGGCAACGGACATGCCAATGCCCCAGTGTCGGGCCTTCATGAAGGAAAATCCCGTGACCTCGGGCAGCAGGCGCAAAGGACTATCGCCCTGCAGTTCCTTGGGGCGCTTACGGCGCAGCCATGCCACGACCAGCCAGCGGCTGACGACGGTGGCGGTGAACATGGACGTCAGGATGCCGAGGCTGATGGTCACGGCAAAGCCCTTCACCGTGCCGGTTCCGACGATATAAAGCAGCACCATCTTGATCAGCGTCGTCAGGTTGCTGTCGGTGATGGTGGAGAAGGCGCGACGGAAGCCCGCTTCGATGGCGGCGGCGGGTTTGGCGCCCCGGCGCACTTCCTCGCGGATACGCTCGTTGATCAGGATGTTGGCATCGACCGACATGCCAAGCGTCAGCAGGATGCCGGCGATGCCGGGCAGGGTCAGCGTGGCGCCGAGCAGGGACAGCGCGGCCAACGTCAGCAGAAGGTTGAACGTCAGCGCGATGTTGGCGAACACCCCGAACAGGCCGTAGGTGGCGGTCATGTAGCCCACCACCAAAACGAACCCGACGACGCAGGCGACCAGACCGGCCTGGATGGCATCGGCCCCCAGGTCGGGACCGACGGTGCGTTCCTCGACCACGGTCAGCGGCGCGGGCAGGGCGCCTGCCCGCAGCAGCACGGCAAGGTCGCTGGCCGATTGGGCGGTGAAGGAGCCGCTGATCTGGCCCTGACCGCCGGTGATGGGTTCGCGGATGACCGGCGCGCTGATGACCTTGCCGTCGAGCACGATGGCAAAGGGCTTGCCGACATTGGTCGTGGAAATTTCCGCGAAACGCCGCGTGCCCAGGCCGTCGAAGGCAAAGTTGACCACCCACTCCCCGGTCTGGGGATTGGTCCCGGCGGTGGCCGACGTCAACCGTCCTCCGTCGAGTTCCACTCGCTCGCGTACACCGATCACGCCGCCGCCCTCGGCCATCGGCAGGGCGCGCACGCCGGGCCGGGTCTGGGCGTCGGCATCAACCAGATGGAAGGTCATCTTGGCGGTCTGGCCGAGCAGGCGTTTGACCCGCGCCGGGTCGTCCAGACCGGGAAGCTGCACCACCACGCGCTCGGCACCCTGGCGGGCAATCATCGGTTCATTGACGCCGGTTTCGTCGATGCGGCGGCGGATGATCTCGATGGACTGCGCCACGGCCTGATCGCGGATCTCGCGCACGGCATCCTCGCGCAGGGTCAATACGAATGCTCCCTGGTCGCGCGCGATGTCGAAATCGGACAGGCCATCGGTGCCCTTCAGCACGGGGGCAATCATGCCCTGCACGACATCGGCCTGAGCGGCATCGGTAAGGGTAAATCGCACGGTGCCATTGGCGGATTGAAGCCCACTGTAGCGCAGCCGTGCCTCGCGCAACTGCGTCCGCACGGTTTCCTCGACCGCCTTCAGGCGGTCCTGGATGAGGACGTCGGTTTCAACCTGAAGCAGGAGGTGTGCGCCCCCCTGGAGGTCCAGGCCAAGGGTGAAGCGCGGTTGGGGAACCCAGTCGGGAAGCGTGTCGGGCTTGATGAAGTTCGGAATACTCAGCCACAGGCCGAGCAGGCACACGGCCCAGATGACGGTGGTCTTGATCTTGGAAAAGTACAGCATGCCGTCCTAGTCCTGTATTCGGTCGCGGTCGGCGCTCGCATGGAGGCGCGGCGCAGCGGGCTTTGAGACCGATGGAGGAGGGGGCGCGCCCGGCACGAGGGCAGGGGCGCGGAGACGGTCAGGCGGACGGCGGGCCGGTGGGCGTGCGAACGCTGAGCAGACCGGCGGCTGCATGAGCCGATTGCCGCGCGGAAGGAACTGGTTGGCACTGCGTCGCCGTCGTGGCGGGCAGCGGCAAAAGGGTCGCCAGGAGGGCGCAGTCGCCCCCGTAATCAGACCCATCCGGCGCAGCGCCTTGGGCCGCGAGGCGGACATGGGCCTTGGACGGGGAGGTTAAGGCGCCCGAGGTGCGCGCCAACCCCTGAAGGCTGCCCTCGGACGAGGCGCTGACGGACGACGCGCCGGGGGACGTTTGGGAAGACCACTGCGGCCCCAGCCCGACTGCCGTCGTCAGCAGAAGCACCACGCCAACCAGCAGGCTCGTGGCTCTGGCGACATGGGATACTGCCTGACGACCTTGCGGCTGGTCTGCCACGGAGGTTCTTTCTTACGATGCGGATGCCGTCATCACTACACGACTGACGGCCGCTGGAACAGGGAAATCATGGCGTCCTACGTCAGGGGGCCTGTCGAATACAGGGTAACGCGCAGTCCGCCGTGCGATATCGGTTCACCGGTAGGGGCAAGCGGCAGGCCAGTCGCCTGGGCAAGCGCGTCGTCGCTCGTCACCAGTCCGACTCTCCAGCCGACGAAGCGCGTCTTCAGCATCTGCCCAAGGGAGCGGTAGAGCGGGAACAGCGCCTTCTTCTCCCCGATCCGGGTGCCGTAGGGGGGATTGACCATCACCAAACCCGTTGGCCCCTTTGGCGGATAGAGGTCGCCGATTGCCAGTTGCCGGAAGGAGGTCAACTCGGCAACGCCTGCGCGCTCGGCGTTGGCGCGGCTCATGGTGATTGCTCCGGCGTCGCGGTCGCTGCCGTAGAACCGGACGGTGGGCGTCGCCGCGGTACTGGCAAGGTGCCGCAACTGCTCCCATGCCGCCTCGTCGAAGCTGACAAGGTGCTCGAACGCAAAGCGGCGCGACCGGCCAGGATGAAGGCCGGCGGCTATTTCCGCTGCCTCGATGACGAAGGTCCCCGACCCGCACATGGGATCGAGGACGGGTTCGCTGCCGTCGAAACCGCATTGGCGCAGGAAAAGCGCGGCCAGCGTCTCCCGCAGGGGGGCCTTGGCAACGGCTTCCTTGTGATTGCGCTTATGTAAAAGGCCGCCGGAGGTGTCGATGCTGATGGTGCACAGATCGTCCTCGATGCGCGCCTTTATGCAGACTTCGGCGTCAGGAGAAATCGGCGCGCCAAGTTCCTCATGGATCGCTTTTTCGATCCGCTGGGCTGCGGCCCCGGCGTGATAGATGCGGGACCCCGTGCAGGAGGCCTCGACCCGGACCGGTACGTCCGGGCGAAGCGTCTCGGCCCACGCCAAGCGGCGTGCCCTCTTGTCGAGTTGGGCAAGATGAACGGCCCGGAAGGCGCCGATGCGGACGAGCACCCGGCTCGCCCCCCGGATTTCGAGGTTCGCCCGCCAGATTTCGGGCCAGCCGCCCGTCACCGTCACGCCGCCCCGGACGGAGGTCGGGTTCCTGAACCCCTTTTCCGTCGCTTCTGCGCACAGCAGGGATTCCAGGCCGGGATGAGTGACGAGAAAAATCTCGAAGCTGCTCTCTGCGTTCATCCCGGCTGAATATCCCGAAGCCGCGCCTCCGTCGATACCTTTGTTCTCTGGACCTTTGTTCTCTGGTCAGTGTCCGCTGGCCATCATGCCGTCGCCGGCATGGTACTGGAGGAATTTCAGGACCAGTCGGTTCTGCTCCTTGCTGAGTTGGCTGAAACGCTCCATGGACTTGAGCTGCCCAATCCATTGGTTCGCCAGGAAATGCCCCGGTGTATGCGCCGTGTGGCAGGTCGCGCAATCGTTCTGATAGAGCGAGGACGCATATTCCCAGACTGGCGTGATATCGGCCGCGACGTTTTCGGCCGGGAGCCAAATATCGATCGAAACCGGCATCCAGGTCTGCCCGGTGTCGGCGACGACTTCCGGCGTGCCGGCCTTGGCGTGTTCGACCGTAGCTTTGGCCATGACGGCAGAGATGATGCGCTGGCCCTTGGCACCATAGATGACGCTTTCCGCGCCTTCCTGGCGCCAGCCCGTGACGGTGGCCTGCAGCCAGTCGCCCTCCCGGTTCCGAAGGTCGAGGCGAGTGGCCGGCAGCAACTGTCCAGCCGCCTTGCTTTCCCCCTTGCCCAGGTAGAAGGGCATGGTCTCCAAGGTGAAGGCCTCGTTGCCTAGATCGGAGGACGCGGCGGAGGACTTGAGTTGGTTGAAGGCGCGGTCGAACGCCTTTTTCATGTCGGGCAGGCGGTGGGCGATGCCTTTGTGGCAGTCGATGCAAGTGTCGCCCGTCTTCAAAGCCTCGGTGTGACGTTTTTGGGCTTCTTCCTTTTGGGTGCTGATGGTCATGGCATCGCGGGTATGGCAACTCCGGCATTCTCGGGAGTCGTTGTCCTTCATCCGCGTCCACACCGCCTGCGCCATGCCCAGGTGATGCTCCTCGTACGCCTCGGGCGTATCGAGGGTGCCGAGCAGGTGATGGTAGAGATCTTTGCTGGCGAGGATTTTGGCGTTCAGATAGGGCCATCCAGAGGACGGGACATGGCAGTCCGAGCACCCGGCGCGGACGCCCGAGGTGTTGTTGTGGTGTGCCGTTTTCTTGAGGTCTTCGTAAGCATACGTCATCTCATGGCAGGAGACGCAGAATTCGGTGCTTTGGGTCGACGTCAGGGCGGTGTGGATGCCGCCGAGGCCGATGACGGCAAAGGCGGCACCCGCCAGGAAGATGCCGCTCCACGCAAGGCCGCTCGGTCGGGTTAGCCAGCGCCAGAACCTCTTAATCATGGTGTACTCCTTGGATCCCGGAGAGTGGTGGTCACCCCCTGCCTGTCCGGGATCGGGTCAGGTTGTCCTTTTGCGACCTTAGTCCAAAGGAGTTAACCAAGTTCGTTAAAAGTTGTATGGCATCCGCGGAAATGTTATCGGTCTGTAAACGTGCGATCAGAGGCGCCTGCCCAAATGAGGTGCCCGAACCACAGAGGGGCGGTGCGTGCATAAAGGCCAGAGCGTTCTGATTATACAGCCTTCGGTGACGGACCATGCTGACTTGGCGGCGCTGCTCAAAGCTGCGGAAATCGGGGTTCAGCAGGTAAACCATCCTCGGCTGATTGGCCGCTATTCCAATGGCGCGCGCCCCTGCGTCATCGTCTTTGACACCGAACTACCGCCGCCCGGCGGAATGGCGGTGATGCAATCGCTTCAAGAAGCCTGCTCCAGTGGGATTATCATTTTGTGCGCCAATGCGGATTCCGTGGACTGCATCCTGGGCCTGGAAATGGGCGCCGATGACGTGGTTGCCCGCACCCGCGACCCGCGCGAGATTTTCACCCGCATCCGTCGTTTGATGCAGCGTTCGGCAGAACTGCGTGAGCCAGCCAATGGACAAAACCGCATTGTGTTCACCGACTGGTGTCTCGACCTCGATCGGCGCGAACTGACACATCAAGATGGACGGCGTGTGCATTTGACGCGTGGCGAGTTTGATCTGCTGGCTGCGCTGGCCTGCCATCAGGGCCGGGTCATGGCGCGTGATCAGTTGCTCGACTACATCAGCCACCGCGACTGGGCGCCCAATGACCGCACGGTAGACGTGTTGCTGAACCGCCTGCGCCACAAACTGGGCGAACCGTCGCGCGAACCGCGCCATTTGGTTACCGTTCACGGTGTCGGCTACGTGTTCAATCCGTAGACATCTTCATTCCCCCGGAGGCCTTCATGACACCCACCCTGCCGCCCTCGCAAGACCGGGCGTTCCTATTCGATTGGCTGGCCGCCGTGTTCCTGTACGAACCCGATGCCGCCACCGTTGCCGTACTTCGGGGCAGCGAAGGGGAGGCTTTGCTTGCCGCTGTAGGCGCCATGCCCGGTCTGGCTGAGGACGCCGCCGCGATCGGCGCCGCAGTTCGGGCCGTTTATGCGCGCGCGGGAAGCGATGCCGACGCCGCGGCGGCGCTTGCGGCGCGGTTCGGGACGCTGTTCCTGGGGGCAGGGGGGCCGGGCAGTGCTCATCCTTATGCTTCCATCTATATGGAGCGGCGGACGCATGGCACGGCGACAGACCGATCCGTAGCGTTCCTCGCCAGCCATGATCTGGCAGTTGGAACCGCCGTTGCGGAGCCAGCCGACCATATTGCGGTTCAACTGGCGGCCTTGGCTGAATTGTCCCGCCGAGAAGCCGTTGCCGACCCAGGTTCTGCGGCCGCTCTTTACGCTGCTCAGAAGGCGTTTGTTTCCGCTGAATTTCTGAACTGGGCGCCGGCATTTCGGGCGCGTGTGGAACGCGACGATCCCAACGGCTTTTATGCTGCTGCGGCGCGCTTGGCAGAGCAGGCGGTGAAAACATTTTATCACGCTGCGTGACCGGCCGTTCCTGTTAACATTCCGATAACAAAGCTGTCCTAGTGGTTCATATCCGTCTGGAAGCACATTTACGTTGCCTCGCTACACTGCAAATCCATTTCCCGGCGAGGCCTTTTAGGCGCCGTCGTTTATATCGCTCCAGAGTGAGGACCACATCATGGGATCCGTCTCCAAGCCCACTTCCGCCGACGGCCAAGTCTCCCGGCGTTCATTTCTCACCGGCTCGTCGGCGCTCGCCGGATTGGCGCTGATTGGCGGCCCTTCGGTCCTGATGGGGTCACGGACCGCCGCCGCACAGGGCGCGTCGGGAACAATTTTGTCCGGCTCGCACTGGGGCGTGTTTCATGCGCAGGTCGAGAACGGTAAGTTCGTGGCCGCCAAGCCGGTGGCCGCCGACAAGTTCCCGACCGCCATGCTCGACGGACTGCCCGATCTCCTTTATGGCGAGAGCCGCATCAAGTATCCCATGGTGCGCGCCAGCTATCTGAAGAATGGCCCCAAGGCCAACGACGAAATGCGCGGGGCCGACGAGTTCGTCCGCGTGTCGTGGGACAAGGCGATCGAACTGGTCGCCAACGAGCTGAACCGCGTCAAGAAAACCCACGGCAACGAAGCCATCTTCGGGGGCTCCTACGGTTGGAAAAGCGTCGGTAAGCTGCACAACTGCCGCAACCTGCTGGGTCGCCTGCTGAACCTGCATGGCGGCTACATCAACCACACTGGCGACTACTCGACCGGCGCGTCGCAGGTTATCATGCCGCATGTCGTCGGCAGCCTGGAGGTTTATGAACAGCAGACCGCATGGCCGGTGGTGGTGGAGCACAGCGAACTGGTGGTGCTGTGGGGCGCCAACCCCGCCGTCACCAACCAGATCGACTGGATTCTCGCCGAGCACGGTGGCTTTGAAGGCTTCAAGGCGCTCAAGGACAAGGGCACGCGGGTTATCGCCATCGACCCGGTGCGTAGCGAGTCCATCGAATACCTAGGCGCCGAGTGGCTGGCTCCGCGCCCGCAGACCGACGTCGCCATGATGTTGGGCATCTGCCATACGCTGGCGTCTGAAAAGCTCCATGACACCGAGTTCCTGGACGGCTACACGGTCGGCTACGAGGAGTTCGAAGCCTACCTGATGGGCAAGGAAGACGGCACCGCCAAGACGGCGGACTGGGCGGCGGCCATCTGTGAAATTCCGGCCGACACCATCCGCGATCTGGCGCGCACCTTCGCCAAAAACCGCACCATGCTGATGAGCGGCTGGGCCATGCAGCGCATGGATCACGGTGAGCAAGCGCACTGGACGCTCGTCGCCTTGGCCAGCATGCTTGGTCAGATCGGACTGCCGGGCGGCGGCTTCGGCCTATCCTATCACTACTCGAACGGCGGCACGCCGACCGCCGTGGCGCCGGTCCTGCCCGGTATCACGGCCACCGGTAAATCCGTGGAAGGCGCCGCTTGGCTGGAACAGAGTGGCTTGGCGTCCATTCCGCTGGCCCGAATCTCGGACATGCTGCTCAATCCGGGCAAGACCATCGACTTCAACGGCGCGAAGGTAACCTACCCCGACATCAATCTTGTTTATTGGGTGGGCGGCAACCCCTTCACGCACCACCAGGACACCAACCAACTGGTAAAGGCGTGGCGCAAGCCGGAAACCGTGATCGTGCACGAAATCGGTTGGACCCCCACCGCCAAGTTCGCCGACATCGTTCTTCCGGCTACCACGTCCTACGAACGCAACGACATCGAGCAGGGCGGCAGCTACTCCCTGCGCTTGATGGCCGGTATGCATAAGGTCGTTGAGCCTATGTTTGAGTCGCGCAGTGACTTCGACATCTTCAACGACATCGCCAAGAAGCTCGGCTACGGCAACGGCTTCGACGAGGGCAAGTCGGAGATGGACTGGATCAAGCAGTTCTACAACGCGGCCTTGGAGCAGGCCCGCGGTCGCCGTATCGACATGCCCGATTTCGAGACGTTCTGGAAGCGTACCGAACCCCTGGTGTTCGAAGCCGACGAGGCGGCCAACAACTTTGTGCGGTATGCCGACTTCCGCGAGGAACCGCTGCTGGAGCCGCTGGGCACGCCGTCGGGCAAGATCGAGCTGTACTCCAAGGCCATTGAAAAGATGGGGTATGACGATTGCCCGCCGCATCCGACCTGGATGGAGCCTGTCGAATGGACCGGCGCCAAGGACTCCAAGTACCCGCTGCACGTGTCAACGGCCCACCCGCAGCACCGTCTGCACTCGCAGCTCAACAACACCAGCCTGCGGGACAAGTACGCCATCAGCGACCGCGAGCCGATGCTGATCAACCCCAAGGACGCCGAGGCACGGGGCATCAAGGACGGCGACATCGTCCGCGTGTTCAATGACCGGGGCGAAATCCTTTGCGGGGCCAAGGTCACTGACGCCGTGCGTCCGGGTGTCCTGCGGATTAGTGAAGGCGGCTGGTACGACCCGGCCAAGCGTGGTGCAACCGGCACCTTGGACAAGTACGGCAGCATCAACGTGCTGGCCGTGGACAAGGGCACATCGAAACT
>Ga0172382_10004194_pt1 | contig 22229 bp, 18 predicted proteins | sample Leawel138RmetaG_FD_122245 | JGI IMG/M metagenome (GOLD analysis project Ga0172382, IMG submission 122245) | Leachate microbial communities from a municipal landfill in Southern Ontario, Canada - Leachate well 138R metaG | ecosystem: Engineered > Solid waste > Landfill > Unclassified | place... | reverse complement strand
GTCGATTTAACACAGTTTTACTATACCATGAACATGCTCATGCTTTGTCTAAACGGTACGACTTGAAGGCTATAAAAAAAGAACTCCGCTTACTTGCGGAGTCCTAGCTTTGAGACCACTGCCTTGTAGGCTTCGAAGTCTTTGTTCTCAAGATACTTGAGAAGTCGTTTGCGGCGTCCAACCATTTGCACGAGGCCGCGGCGCGCCATGTGGTCATGCTTGTTGACCTTGAGGTGTTCAGTTACCTCTTTAATGCGCGCAGTCAAAACAGATACCTGAGCCTCAGGGCTTCCGACATCAGTCTTGTGCTTCTGCGTAAGGGCGAATGCCTTTGCTTTATTCTCTGCTGTAATCATCAAGAGTGTACTATAGCAGAGTTTTGCACAGCTTTCAAGTGGTAAAACAGTTAGAGCGCCTGCGCAGAATTAAGAATTGCTTGAAGGCCTGTTTCGTTTTCACTCCAATATTCCTCAAGGGAGGAAACCAAAAGGCGGTGTTGTGCGCCGTGAGCGTCGTACCAGACACCATACACGCCCTCGACCGGACCATAGTAGCTGAGGCACTTGTACCCGTAAACATAGCCGATCAAATCACCCTTTTCCATATAGACTGGTTGGCTGGTATACTGCGCATCTTGCGCGCATCCATGCCCGGAACTTTCGCGGTAATACTGAAGTTGCGCCGATGTGGTGGCGCGTTGTGACTCAAGTGCGGTTTTCATTGCACTGCGCGCCTTGTCTTTATCTACCTTAGTCTCTGAACCCTTGTTGTAGGTATATTCAATAATGACATCGCTGTCACCCGAGCTTGAGGTAATCACTGCTTGTCCGTCAGGGACCGTACCGCCGATAATCGTGGTCTGATTACTGAGGTCTTTTTCTTTCCACGCCGAAGGATACCTAAATAAGAACGAGCTTGTTTTATAGGTCGCAAGGTCGTTAAAATCTGAATCATCGTTCTCGACATCGGTTGATCCACGAAGCGAAGTGTCGTTCGTGCCCCCTCGAGTGGTCTTTCCGCCTTCGTTCGTCGCAATCAGCGCAACTAACACCCCAATTAAGATTGCCACAACGAGAAGTGTCGCACCACCCACAATCCCCAAAATAACTCCCGTGCTCATGCCTGTTTTCGGTGGTGTTTGCGGATCCATACCCTCTCCTCGTATTATTACTGATTTAACTATACCATAAGCATTGACTTTTCATCTGTAAAGTGGTATAATGTAAGCATATGGAACTTGTGAGGTTTCCTTCGCGCGGGGGGTTCTCCGTACGAAGCATTTTAACTTTTGCCTTAACCGTCTTAATTACGGCCTTCTTATGGGCAACTCTCTCGAGCGCCCCTAGCCATGCTCAGTCCTCAAATAACGGCGCCACCTGGGACGGCGCGTCACTTCGTTACGAAGGTAACCAGTACATTGCCAGCGGCGAAGTAAAAGAAAACGACGGCAGCGGCCTCCCCGTTGGAAGTAAGATTTACACTTACGCCGAACAGGGCCAAACAACCGGTTCAGCAAGCGCGATGCAAAAAGCGCATATTATCTACTTCACCCCAGGAACCGACCCTCCATCGGCAACATCAGCGGGCTACGTAAAGCTCGACTTCAACTCAACGACAAAGAAGTTCTCGAACCCAACCGATAAGAAAACTATCTCGGTGAGCGAGAGCGAGTCGTCTGACACGGCAAGCTCCTGTACTATCCCCGGTATCGGTTGGATGGTCTGTCCAGTCATGTCCTTCCTTTCAAGCGGTATGGACGTCATCTTCAGCCTTATCGCCGACTTCATGAAGGTGCAGCCACTCCAAACTGGCAACGTTCAAGGAAGCCTCTACTCAGCATGGAACATCATGCGCAGTATCGGTAATATCGCCTTCATTATCGCGTTTATTATTATCATCTACTCGCAACTTACCAGCGTACAGGTAAACAACTACGGTATTAAGCGCCTTCTTCCGCGGCTCATCATTGCAGCGGTGGCCGTTAACATGTCATACATTATCTGTGCGATTGCGGTCGACGCTTCAAACATCCTTGGGTATGCACTCCAGGACGTCTTTATCGGATTAAAGGATCAGATCCTCAGTACCGGTGGGACCGATAACACTGCTGAAATCTTCAACTGGCAAAGTATCACCGGGTTTGTCCTCTCAGGCGGAACAGCAGCACTTGCTGCCGGTATTGGTATCGGAACAACTATCGTTGCGACCGGTGGTACCGCTACCGCTGCAGTATTCATCCTCCTTCCAGCGCTGGTAGGGCTTCTGCTTGCTATCCTCGTAGTACTTCTTATCCTCGCCGCTCGTCAGGCACTTATCGTCATCTTGGTGGTTATCTCACCACTCGCACTGGTTGCCTACCTCCTCCCGAATACCGAAAAATGGTTCACGAAGTGGCGTGAGCTCCTTATGGTGATGCTCATCTTCTTCCCTGCCTTCTCGGTCGTCTTCGGTGGTTCACAGCTCGCTGGTGCGATTATTATCAAGAACGCAACCTCTATCAATATGATTATTCTCGGTATGATCGTCCAAGTTGCTCCGTTAGTTATCACCCCACTTCTCCTGAAGTTCAGCGGAAGCCTCCTTGGAAACCTTGCGCGTCTTGTCAACAACCCGAACAAGGGGCTTATCGACCGTACCCGCAACTGGGCAAAAGGCCATGCCGATATGCACCGTCAACGCGGTATTAGCGGCATGCGCTTCAACGGCGACCCTGGGCAACTTCGCAAGCGAAACTTTGTTCGCCAAACTGCTCGTCACCTCGACCAGCGTAAGCGTCGCCGCGAGGACCTCACTAAGAATGCCACGACCGCTACCGAAGCAGCCTACCTTAATAGTCGCTCATACAATAACGGCCGAGCCGGAAACCGTGGTCGTGACCTCGCCCAACAAACCGCTGCATTTGAGGCCGATAAAGAGCTTGCGCAGAACCAAAATGCTGTACGGGTTGACCGCTTAAAGAGCAGCCGCCCTACCCCAGGTGGCCCAAAGAACCTTGTGTATGGCCGCGCCCTCGATGTACAAGCAAGTAAAGAAAATGTCGAATCAGCACAGAACAACCTCAATGCTCACTTCAACCGCCAGCGCACCCTCGCTGGTACGGCTTTGAACGCCACCAGCAACTACCTCGAGTACTCAAAGATGACCCTCGAAACCAGCGAAGGCCAAAAGACGATTTACCAAACCAGCGAAAAACTGACGACCGGCACCCTCCTCAACCAAGGAGTTGCGGGGCTTGAAACGAGCAAAATGCGCGTCGAGCAAAGCCAAAGCCAATACACTACTATGGTTGATGGTATGAAGATTAAGCCGGGCAGCGCCCTCCACAACGCAACCATTGGCGCGCAGAGTGCAAAAGAACTGCAAGAGGCTGCGCAGAACAAGCTACAGGCATTCTTCGACCAACAACGTCGCACGGCTGGTGCAAGCCTCAACCTCAGTACGCTTGAGCTTGAACAATCGAAGCTTACCGTTGATGCATCGAAGTCACTTACTGCTGCCTATGTGAATGCCGAGAAGCTCGCTGTTGGCTCTGACCTTCACCTTGAAGTGGTCCGCGCTGAACAGGCCAAGCTTGCTGGACAAGTGGCTGAAACGCGCGTCAGCAAGATGGTGGAAGAGTACAAGTCTGGTAAGATTGTCCGCACCGGTGAGCTAAACACCCTTATGACAACTATGGTCGACGATGTCGAGCACCTCGCTGCCGAAACCCAAGGCTCAAGCGCTGCGCAGAACATCCAGAAGAAGAACATCGCTGAGGCGTTCACTGCTGGCACACCGCGAGCGACCGACCTCCTCCGTACCGCACAAAGTGTCGACCAGTATGGTGACGTTCGTGCTGAAGCATCTGCATTGGCAACCCTTGATGAGATTACCAATAAGGCTCGCTCTGCAAACGAAGCCCTCATCGAAGAGCGTGCTGTCGCCCACAACATGACACCGAAGAACTTCGCAATGAACCTCCTCAGCGACCGCCTCGCTGGCAATATGGATGAGTCTGAAGACCTTATTCGTGCCGCTATGGAAATTGCCGGTAAGGAAGCGCAGATTCCTATCATCCGTAAGATGCGTATGTCGAACTACTTCAACCAAGATCACCTTACCGCGATGCTTCTCCGCAATAGTGGCACGATGAAGGCGAAGGGTGGCTTCGACCTCCAAAACGACACCGGCCTTGTTCACGCGAGCCAAGAAGCTATGAACGCAAGTATCGCTGGAACGCTTGGTAGTGTGGCTGCTGAACAGTTCAAGGACCTCAAGAACGGCGCCTTCATTGAATACGCAAGCGATATGGAAGATATCATTGCCAACACCCAAACTATGCAAGCGAGCCAAGCGGCCGATCCAGAAGTGCGAAAGGCAGAACGCAAGGCGGGCGAAAATGGTATGGTCGGACTACAAAAGGCATACTTCAACCTTACCCTTGCCCTTAACGACCCTCAGATGGTGCGTGCACTTGGTGACAACCTCCTGCCAGCTATCGACATGCATAAGACCCTTCACGCACGGTTCAACAACCCTGACATGGGCGTTGACTACCACAAGATTGACCCACGCGATATTGCAAGTTAGTGCCTAGCCCTCTAGGTGTCAAGCTGTCGGTGCGAGCCTTAGCGGTCCCTACGGAGCAATGGCCACGGCGCCTTCAACACTCCACTGCCCTACTTTAGTGCGGCGAAGTTCGGCGCAGTACGCACCCGTCGTCAGTGCCGTACCGATATCCTCGGCGAGACTGCGGATGTAGGTTCCGCTGCTTACATGGGTGCGAATACGAACATTAGGGTAGGTGTAGTCGAGCAGCTCGAGCGAGTGAACCGTTACCTGACGGCTCGGCATTTCCACGTGCTCGCCTTTTCGTGCCAAGTCATAGGCGCGGCGACCATTAATCTTGATGGCGCTAAACATAGGGGGTGTCTGGGTAATTTCGCCCGTAAACTGCCTTAAAACAGCCTCAAGCACCTCTTTCGATGGCTTCTCGTCAGATACACGAGTCAGCTCCCCTTCGGGGTCTCCAGTACTGCTGGTGAGGCCAAGGCGAATTGTCGCCTCGTACTCTTTATCGAGTTTTGAATACTGCATGGCGTTACGACATTCTTTGCCTGTAACAATAATCATTAAGCCCGTCGCAAACGGGTCGAGTGTTCCCGTGTGTCCAACTTTTGCTTTTTTACCAAGCTGCTCAGACAAACGACGTCGCACACGAGCGACCACGCCAAAGCTTGTAATGCCGGCTGGTTTGTCGGCAAGGAAAACACTATCCTCTTGAAGGGGTTCTTGTTGCATAAAGGCTATTATAGCAGTTAGCCCGCTACCCTTGAGGAGGAATCTGGAATTGACCAGGGTCGGCTGGAGCGGCGCCCTGCGCGACTGGTTCTGGTTGCGGCGCTGGTTGTGATTCAGCTGGAGCGGCCGGTTCTGGTTCAAAAGCATACGCCGAGTTTGGTGCAGCGATTGTATTCGCGGTCGCGTCGACCGTTTCTGGGTCTGGGGCAAGGATATCACCGAGAATTTCTGGCTGTTGCGATGGTTCAAGTGGTAACGCTGGAGCAGCGCCATTTATCTGTGAAAAATCGGGCAGTGGTGGCGGAAGCGGAAGCCCTAAATCAGCAGGGGTTGGGTTTGGTGCTGGCTCGGGAGCTGGAGCTACAGGGAGCGGTGTTTCAGCGGCCACGACTGGCGACTCGGTTACTGAAAGTGGTTGAATAATTCGCTCGCCGCTAATAGCAGGCTGTTCGGCCTGTGGCGCTGGGGCTGGCTCGGCCACTACCGGAGCGCTTTCAGGCTCCGCAGCTGGAGCTGGCTCGTCAGGAAGTGCATAGGCAGATTGCGGCGCAGCACTACTTTCGAGTGTAGTCGGTTCAGCGGCTTCGGGCATATCATTAACACTGACTGATCCCGGAGCTACCGCGGGTGCACCAGGGAACCCTGCAGGGCCATCGGCTTGGCCGGCCGCTTCATCACTTGGCCCTGGGCTTAAGTAAGCGTGCGAAAGGATGGTGCGGTTCTTGTCACTCTCAGCTTCGCGGCGAGCATCTTCAGCAGCTTGCTCGGTTGTTGCGTTCAATGTACCACCGAGGGTTGGCGTAACTTCGTCAGAAGCTACCGAGACACCATAGGCATTGTTTTCTGATACTGGTGCTGGTTCATCGGGGTTTTCGGTGCGCGCCGCAGAAATAAGTGGCTCAGTTTCGTTGCCATCTTGTTGTGCGGCTTTATCTTGCGCTGCAGCCACCTCTTCGACGACCATTTCCTTGGCTTTTTTATCACCGCGGACACGACGATCGAGGTCGGCAAGCGACTCACCCTCATGGTTAATCGCAAGCATTGATGGATCGTGGTTTTTCTTCGCTTCAACAGCTTCACTATCCGCTTCTTCCGGCGCTTCATCGGCCGTTTCTGCAGGAGTTTCTTCGGTAGGTTCAACTGGCGACTGTTCAATTTCTTTTGCTGCGCGAAGCTCGTTCGCAATAAGTTGCTGGTCGGCACCAGCTGACATAAGGTTTGCTGCAACGGTCATCACCTTAGAGGTGGTATGTTCGTTACTAAAGCGGTCAGTTTCAGCAACAATACCCGTAAGAAGTGCGGTTGCAACGGTTTCATCAATAAAGGATTTCTTCTTGTCTGGCTTGAGTGCTTCGGCAAGGCCTGCAACCATTTCACTGAGGCTACTTGCACCGCCATCGTGCCAATCGACGCCACCAAGGTCACTGGTTTGCTCACCTGCAGTAATGGTAATAATTGCCGCGTCGTGGAGAATCTGCCCGTGATTATCAAGTGCTGTATCGAGACTCTCTTGGTTATCAACGCCAAGCGCAATCACCAGTTCAACATTATAGTCACCCTGGCTAAACTCAAGGTCGCTCTGGTCGATAACTGTTTTGTACGGGGTGATGAAAATCTTTACCGCATCACCTTCAATTTTGTAGCGAAGGTGGTCGGCTTTTTCTTTGTTGAGCGCAATGATGAAATCGCGAAGACTGTCGGTGGTGTCATCAAAGGTTTTCTCTGGTTCAAGGAACGCGATTGCTGGCGGCGTTTCACCGCTAAAAATTGCCGTTGCGTACTTTTCCTGCTTCTCGAGAACGAGTGCTAACCCGAGCGCCGCCGAAAGGGCGTCAACCGATGGACTATCCGAGACAGTCACTAAAATCTTGCTCGATTCTTTAATCTTCTCGACAACCTGCTGTTTGGCTTTGATTTCGTCCATATGTTCTTCTTTTTTTGTTTTTATTGGCGTTTTTGTAGACGCATTTGCAATAAGTGTAGCATAAGGGGTTTACGGCGGTCAAGAAAGATATCCCCCTTTTAGAGCCCCCTCTTTACTTTTTGTTCATTTTCCTCTATAATCACCCTTTGATTGATGTAACAAAATCTAAGGTAAAGGAACTTCATGCCAATTATCAAATCAGCTATCAAGCGCGCCAAGCAAACTGCCGTACGCCGCGAACGCAACGTCGCTACTAAGCGTGCGCTTAAAGACGCCGTAAAAGCATTTATCGCTACTCCAAGCGCAGCAACGCTTTCTGCAGCACAAAGTGCTATCGACACCGCAGTAAAGAAGAACATTCTTAACAAGAACACTGCTGCTCGCCGCAAGGCACTCCTTGCAAAGAAGGCAAAAGAAGCTGGGGTGAAGCTCACCGCAGTAAAGAAAGCTGCACCAAAGGCTGCTGCAAAAGCTCCAGCGAAAACTACTGCTGCGAAAAAGCCTGCTGCAAAGGCGGCTCCTGCGAAGAAAGCACCAGCTAAGAAGCCTGCTGCAAAATAATACATCGCTGTATTACAAAAACCCGCTGTCTATGGCGGGTTTTTTGTTGGGGTTTTATTGGAATAGCCTGAGCATGGCTAACTGCTAGAGTTGCTCCCTACACCTGCTGAGTCACTTCAAGGAGCGTCCGCCGAAGCAGAAGCCACGGCTCCCCTTTTGATCGTTTCAAATCGGCGTCAGTACGGGCAAAACTTTCAATAATTGCGTTTACCTTTCGCACCCCAAGGGTCTGCGCCGCTCGAGAGAGCTTCGACGCCACGAATGGATGAATTGCGAAGTCTTTCGTCGGATTATCAGCATCGCTCGCATGGGCAATTGCCGCCAAGTTAACAGCCTGCGAGCTTAAAAGCGCGAAAAGCGCATACGGGTCTTCCTGAGTAGAAAGTACGTCGAGCATCGCACCCAACTTCTTTGCGTCACCTGCAAGCGCCGTTTCAAACAATTGGAAAATGTTTTCGTGTACATTCTGCGCAATACTATCGTCAATTACCTGCGCCGTAACGGAATCAAAAAGGGCCAGTATTTCAAGCGCCTGCGCAAGCTGCCACTTATCAAGCCCAACGCGTGCCACGAGGTGCCGCACGAGCGCCGCATCAAGCACAACGCCCTTCTCTTTTGCCCGGGCGCTCACCCACTGCTCGGCCTTCTGCGTATCACGCTCACCCCAAGCTGCGAACTCTTGCAGTTCCGCAGCGGCTTTTAACGCCTTATAGCTGCTTGTTCGCTTATCGGGCTTTGTATCAATAAGAACGAGATGGATGGTATCACTCACTCGCGGAAGCCAATCGGCGATGGTCGCCCAGACGGTGCTGTTTTGGGTAAGGTCAGAAATAATAACGAGACGCTCGGTTGCAAAGAGGCTCACCCCCATAAGCAGGTCCGGTAATTGAGCGGTTGAGAGGGTTGAGCCGTCGATATGCTCGGCCACGCCCTCAAAGGCGTCTTCAATACGACGAAGCGCCTCACGCACCTCAAAACTATCGTCACCAACCAACCATGTAATCATTCCTTTAGTATATCAGGGTGAGTGCCATTACAGCACCTGACAGTGCGGGCAAATGTGCGTCCCGCGACCAGCAACGCGTAATTTCTCAATAGTCGTTCCACAGCGTGGGCACGGCAACCCTTCGCGGCGAAAGGCACGCGCAAAATCCATGTAGCTCCCCCGCTTACCTTCGGCATTAATGTAGGTGTGGTTTGAAGAGCCGCCCTTTTTAATCGCAAGGTTCATCACGGCACGAAGCTCATGGTAGAGCGCCGTGAACTCTTCATCGGTAATCGTCTGGACTAGTCGCTTCGGGTGAATTTTTGCACCCCAGAGCGCTTCGTCGGCATAGATATTTCCTACCCCCGCTACAACCGATTGGTCGAGCAATGCTGCCTTAATATTGGTACGTCCTCGTCGGGCAAGCCGTTGCATAAATTCTTGAACCGTAAAATCATTCGCCAATGGCTCTGGGCCCACCTTTTGCATAAAAGTAATGTTCGGAATCTCAATGGTCGGGAGTAATCGCATCCAGCCAAACTTGCGCTGGTCGTTAAAAAAGAGGTGCGACCCGTCACTAAAAGTGAGCGTGACGCGCGTTGAGGTATCCGGGAGCTGATGAATAAGACTGTCATTCGGGTGCCCCGCTCCAAAACGATCGTTATCGCTCACGAAAACAAGCTGCCCGGTCATTTTGAGGTGAATGAGTAGCGTATGTTCAGTGGAGAGGTCGATCATTAACACCTTGGCACGACGTCGTACTGCCGTCACCTGTGCGCCGATAAGAAATACGGCGACATCCGCCGGAGTGTTAGGAAACCCTTTTTCGGTGTCATGCGTCTCTGCACTTATTGTCTTTCCTACAATAAGCTCAGCAAGCCCTCGACGGACGGTTTCAACCTCAGGAAGTTCAGGCATACTCCCCTTGCCTACAAGCGGAGGCTTGCTTCAATGTTTGAGCCGTCTGGAATCTGGTTAAGGAAAAGGCTTGAAAGCTGGTTAACGTTCGCTCGGAGTGAACCTGGCGAGCCACCACAGGTTGAAGTCCACAGTGTCTCTGTCGCTTCGCCCGCGGCACGAATGCTAAACTCGTACACTTTGCCAGTTGCGCAAATACCCGATACGTTATTCTTCTCGCCCTCGAATGGTTTACCCGCTACCATATTCGCCTTATCAAGTGCGTGAACAAATTGGTCGTATGCAGCAGTATTGTTCGGTAATGATTCTTGGTTAATTACCGTATCAAGGTATCCCTTAAATGAAGCAAAGTCGCGAGAACTTGGCGAAATAATAATACGGTAGGAACGGAAGTCCTCATCGGCAACGATAGGGCCGCGAACCGTCATACTCACCGACCGGTCGGCCGAGGTGTTCAGAAGGTCTTGCTGTGAGGTATCGACATCACTCGCTTTGTTCGATGAAGTGCCCCCACCAAAGAGGAGACGCCCCAGCGCGACAAACCCAGCGATTGCGATGATAATAACAACGATGGTTAAAATAGTAGGAAGAATTCGTGAAGATCGATAATTAGCCATAGCTGTACCTTAGTATTATTTGTCACCTCTGTCAAGTAAACGATTGAGGTCGGCAATGCACTGCTGGTTCGTTTTAAACTGAACCGCCTGCATACCAACCGCTCGAGCGCCCTCGCAAAATTCAGCAATGTCGTCAATCATGATGCACTCCGACGGAAGAACACCAAGTCGCGTAGCGGTAATCTCATAGATTTCTGGCTGCGGCTTCACCACCCCTTCGTCACCCGAAGCAACAATCGTATCAAAGTGCGCATCAAGCTCACCGTCGGTAAAGCGAATACCAAGTCGCTCGCGGCTGTTTATGTTGCTCAAAAGCCCTACCTTGTATTCACCTTTCAGTGACTGAATGTAGGTAAGGAGCTCACGGTTCGGCACTTCCACTTGGTCCTGTTCGGCACGAAATTCTTCTGGCTCCATACCAAATAATTCGCTTATAAGTTTACCGCTTTCATCACGCGAGAGTATTCCCATATCCGAGGCGTGGTTAATCGCCCGTATCTCGTCAGCTCGCGCAGGGTCTGTCTGTTCAACTTCAGCAAGATGCACCTTATAGGCATTCCCCAGAAGTACGCCGAAACAATCAAATATCACCGCTTTAATCATACTGCTATAATTCCCCCCAGTTAGTTCCCGTGTGCACATCCACTTTTAAGGCAATGTCGAGTTCGGGTGCGACCGTCTCCATGACGTTTTGGAGTATAGCTGCTACCTTTTCGGCATTCTCTTCTGGACACTCAATCAAAATAGAGTCATGAATTTGAAGAATCTGCTCGCCAATTGGCTGGCCGTTTCCAGCTTTTATAAGTTCTTCATCAACCCTAAGCATTGCTCGTTTCATAAGGTCCGCTTCGGTACCTTGAATCGGCATATTCGCCGCTGCACGTTCAGCCCCACTCCGCACCATAAAGTTAGAACTCTTTACGTCCGGTGTTGGACGGCGGCGGCCATAGTACGTTTCGACATAACCCTCGTTACGAGCCTTTTCAAGCGTCGCATCGATAAAAGTGCGGACTGGAGCGCGAAGCTCAAAGTAGTGCTGGATGAAGTCTTTTGCCTGTCCAAACGACATTCCTGTTGCCGCTGCTAACCCGTGTGGGCTCATGCCGTAAAGCACGCCAAAATTAATCACCTTAGCATCGCGGCGTTGGTCTTTTGTCACTGCGTCCATTGGAATGCCGTACACTTCACTGGCAGTCTTCGTGTGGATATCAACGTTACTATTAAAATCTTCAATGAGCTTTATATCATTCGATAAAATTGCAGCGAGGCGCAACTCGAACTGCGAGTAGTCGGCGCTAATAAGCACCTTACCTTTTTCAGCAATAAAGGCATCGCGAATACGGCGCCCGAGTTCGGTGCGAATTGGAATGTTTTGAAGGTTTGGTTCGGTGCTGCTAAGCCGACCAGTCGCCGCAACGTCCTGGTTGAACGTAGTGTGAATGCGGTTGTGCGCATCAGCCAAAAGTGGCAGCGTATCGACGTACGTGTTCTTTAGCTTTGCAAGCTCGCGAGTCTTTTCGATAAGTTCAATAATTGGGTGCTGGCCCCGTAATTTATCGAGCTCTTTTTGGCCAGTGCTGTAGCCTGTTTTCCCTTTTTTGATACCCGTTGTTGGAAGGAGTAATTTTGTAAATAACACTTCTGAAAGTTGGGCTGGGCTGCCGATATTGAATTCGTATCCCACCATTGAATACATTTCTTGTTCAAGCTTTTCGTAGGCTTCGGTAAGCTCAACGCTAAATGTTTTAAGCTGTTCTGGATCGATTTTCACGCCGCGCTTTTCAATAGCAAAAAGTGTATACGTGAGCGGGAAATCATATTCACGGGCGATAGTAGCGGTGCGCGGGACTTCATTAAATGCATCCTCCTGACGCTGGTACTCTTGTACGCTTCCCGACAAAATACGAAGAGTGTCTTCAGTCTCTTCCCCAATAAGTGTTGCAAGAGAACGGTCGCGCGCGAGCGGGTTAATAAGAAACGCCCCTTGTCGAAGGTCGTGTACGGTCGCAAAATGAACGGCAACGTCCTGCGCATCAAGTGCATGGTACAGCGCCTTTACGTCATAATTTACTACGGTCGCCATCTCGAGTGCACGCCACACCGATGACGGAACCTCCCCTACTGATTTCTGGTGTGCCGTCTTGCCATCGGTTGAAAGCCAGAGCGTCGTGTTATCGAGCGTAAGGTATACTGGGCCGTCAATAAGAAGTGGTTCCGGCCATGGCATCTCCGTAAGCGGTTGAAGCTGTGAAGGTGATTCTACTGGCGTTTCATCAGCACTATCCGAGCGCATATATGCAGGGAGGCGTTTTTCAAGCGAATGGAACTGGAGGCGCTTTAAAATCGCCGCAACCTTTGGTAGGTCAATATCATTAATATCAGCAACGCCCCAATCAAGCGTCACGGGCGCATCGCACCAAATCTTCCCCACTTCTTTTGTCATATAAGCTAAAGATTTGCCTGCTTCAAGCTTTTTCGCCGTCGAGGGTTTAATCGCTTCGAGGTTTTCATAAATACCATCAAGGGTTTTAAATTCCTGAAGTAGTTCTGTTGCTGTTTTTGGACCAACACCCGGTACTCCGGGAAGGTTATCCGAAGAATCACCAACAAGTGATTTATAATCGAGGAATTGCTCGACTTCAATGCCGTATTTCTTCTCGAAAGCAGCAACGTCGAACTCTTCAATATTTGAAAGGCCATTTTTAATTGCATAGACCTTGGTGGTTGGGCTAATGAGCTGGAGTGAATCAAGGTCACTGGTGAGGAGGCAGGTTTCTATCCCCTTCTCGGTGGCTTGTTCCGCAAAGGCTCCTAAGATATCGTCAGCCTCGTAATCATCGAGTTCATAAAAAGGCCAACCGAAAGCATCGAGGAGTTCATGCAAGATAGGCACCTGCGCATAAAAATCGGCCGGTGCTGGCTTGCGACCCGCTTTGTACTCTGGGTATATTTCGCGGCGCTTACGAATATTCGTTTTTGGCTTATCCCAAGCAACAGCCACGTAGTCCGGCTCGAGCTTTTTAATAAGTTCGATAGCGATTGAAGCGAACCCGTACACGCCGCCCGTTGGCGTGCCGTCAGGGAGGGCTAAATTTGGCATAGCGTAATACCCACGATAAAAGATAGATTTTCCGTCGATAACTGCCAGCCGTTTCATAGTCTTAGTATACCAGTCTCACCCCCTCCAGGCACATCCTCTTTTAATCTGATACAATACGCCTATGAGTGAACGTAGAAATCTGAAAATTGTTGCCCTTGTGGGGCTTGCTGGATCGGGCAAGTCAACCGCCGTTGAATACTTTACCGATCGTGACTATCCAAAAGTGTATTTTGGTGGCATCGTCCTTGATGCAATGCGTGAAGAAGGTATTGAACACACCGCCGATAACGAAAAACGTTTCCGCGAAGAGCTTCGTGAAAAACACGGTAAAGACGTTGTCGTGAACCGTATCGTTGAACAAATTAACGGGTTAGCAGGCGCCGGGCAGCGTCGTATTATTGCTGATGGGCTGTATACCTGGACTGAATATAAGGTATTGAAAAAGGCGTTTCCGGGCGAACTTACCCTTGTTGCTATTGTTGCGCCACGTCACACACGCTACCACCGCCTCTCACAGCGCCCTATTCGCCCACTGACTTCAACCGAAGCCTACGAGCGTGATCAATCTGAAATTGAAAACCTTGAAAAGGGTGGGCCAATTGCCATTGCCGACCACTACATTATTAATGACGGATCGCGTGAAGACCTCGAGAAACGTCTCGAGAAACTCGTTCAAGAACTCGACTTTAGCTTATAACCCCTAACGAGGGCCCATTGAAACGCGACGTGTCCCCCCACGCTGCGGTGAAGCTTGTATTTGCAGGAGTACCTCACGACCATCAGGAAGATACACTTCGCTTTGAAGGAATGCTCGCTGCCGTTTCGTCAGTGAAGTAACGTATGGCTGCCCTTGGTCATAATGTAATCGCACTTCCTCATCGCCGATAGTTATCGTATCTGGTGAGCGCTCTTGAAGTTTCAAACGCGCCTCGTCACTAAAGTATTTATTGATTGAAATGTTCGTACTGTATAGGTAGCGACTTAATAATTGATCAATCTCACGAAGGCTGCGGGTTACTTTTGCATACTCCTCGATACGATCACGAATGATATTTTTCGTTATATCAACAGGGGCGTTCTTTTGACGATATAGGGCAAGTTCTTCAGCGGGCGTTCGCTTTCGGTACCATTCAAGCTCTTCGGCAATATCACGCATCGCGCGTTGCACCTCGCCCGGATGCTCGAGGGCTTGTCGCACCAGCAACTTCCGCGTAGACTCGGGAATGTTCTCGCGCCAGACACTCCGCTGCGGCTCACCAACAGAAATAGAGCCGAACTTCATTTGCTCGTACTCAACCACCCTATCACCTTCAAGGCGAGAAAAAGCGAGCTTCCCTTGGAGCAGTTCGTTCTGACGGGCAAACTCACCAACCTCATCGGGCTCAACCATCAGAACATGATCAATAATATCGTGACGAATAAATTCTTTACTGTTCTTGATTTGCGTCTCATACCAGCGCGGAATACCGGCAATATACCGCCCCTTATGTGGTGTTGCCACCGAACGATCACTCACGAGCCGCACCTTCGAGTCCTCGTCGCCGTGAATATTTCGATACTGCATCTTTCGAGAGCGCGGCGCTCGCCCCGCCTCTTCATAGGTAAGATCGATCATTCCAGCGGTAAAATCGTGGCGGAGACGCCGCTCTTCATCGGGAAGCGGCGGGGTAACAACAAGGTTATCAATGTGTACATTAAGCGCCTGAAGAATTTTACGCGCTACCTTACGTGCACGCTCGACTCGCTTCGCGTGAAGGGTGTACGTGTCGATAAAATCATACGAGGTACGCTCTTCGGTGCGCGTGTTATGTTCGAGCGCAGTCATGATATCAAGTTGGGCAATGAAATCATCAGTGGTTGTCGGGCGGATTAAATCTTTCCAACTATCTTTATCTTTCACTTGAAAACTCTGTAGCCCGCCTGCGTCGATAGCCGCGGCAATAAAGGCCGCACGCGCCATATGCTGCAACCCTCGACCCGGACGACTTGCCTCATGCAAACCACGCGCAAGTTCTGGAATAACCGGGAACATATCCATACTTACCCCAGTTACCGTCACCTTGTCATCGTCATCAAGCGCACCGAGCCGGGCGAGCGAATCTTCAGCCTTAATAATTTCCGATGATTCAACCGAGTGCGGAATATACTTGTTAATATCACCGAAACGTCGGTCGAGCGCAGCCACCGACAACACCACACGCGAAAGGTTACTGTTGTAAATCTCAGGCGGCTCGTGTTCTTCACGCTCCTCAAACGTCTTATACTCCATTTGTGGAGTTTCGATATGTCCACCACGACGCTTAATAAGGTCGTCCGTTACCGTTGTTGGGCGTGTCAATATACCAATACCACCCGGAACATCACGCCCAGCCCGACCAATCTGCTGGGTGATACCCGCCTTTGAAAGGTAGAAGCGCTTCAACCCAGCCGCACCGTCATCATCAAGCTCCGAGCGGTTGATAGTACCATCACTAATTACCAGCGTCACACCCGGAATAGTAATGCCCGACATGCCCGCAGGTGACGCAACGACGACAAGCCGATGCCCCTCGGGAATTGGATCGTCGATATGCGAAAGCTCAACTTCCGTAAGATCACCGTGAAGTTTACGAAACACAACTTTCTTCGATGAGCCAGGCTCCGTCGCCTCAAGTTCACGAATAGTTTCCTCAATAATATGATCAATTTCACGCTTCCCAGAGGTAAACATCATCGCCTTTTCATGCTGTGCGCCAAACTGCACATATGCCTGCATCATCGTTAGCTTTGGCTGCTCGATAAGCTCAACGTTAAATGGGCGGCCTTCAATCTCAACGGTCGGGACTGCACCTCCATTGATCTTACCGAAAGGATCTTTAAGCGTATCGGCATTGTGCGTTGCACTCGCCGCGATTAAGCGCCATGTATCGTTGTCCTGTACCGACATCGCAGCAACCCCTGTAGCAATTTCAGTAAAGAGGTTTGCCTCGTGTATTTCGTCGGCAATAATTGCCAACTTCTTGCCCGCAAAACGCTCCCGCAGCTCCGACTCCATCTTAATGAAGGTGTTCGGCGTCATCACCATAATTTTATTATCTTCATGCCGCTCACTTCGCTCACCGTGTACAATGCCGATTGACTCTTCGGCGTTGAAGCCTTCAATTTGTTCGCTCATTTCTTCACGAATACGCTCGCCAAGTCCGTCAGCAATCACGCGGCGCGGCACGAGCGCAATGGTCATGTCATATCCAGCCTCGTAAAGATACTGCGGAAGCTGCGTGCTTTTGCCACTTCCCGTTGCACCACCGACAATTACCGCTCGATACGCCTCGATCGTGTCGACCAGTTCATGTTTATGTTTCCACGCCGGAAGGTCTCGGTTTCCAAGACCCATGAGTTCTTCAGCCTCACGTTGCTCAACGCTACGGAGTGCTCGAAGTTCTTTAATACGTTTGAGAAGCAGCCCCTTATCGTGGTTTGACTGCTCGAGTTGCGATACGCCCATATTTGGCACCGGGAATACACCACGCCGCTCACTTCCGTGCATACGACGAGCAAATGGCGCCTTCCCGTTGAACCGCTCTCCCATATGGCTTCATAGTAGCACTATTACCTCTGTAGTAAAAGCATAAGAGGTATGCCAATTAAAAAAGGCATCTCCTTGCTTTTAAAAAGAGAGGAGATGCCTTTTGTTTCTTATGATTAACGCCTTAGCTCAGGTAGTCGTGAAGCTTCTTTGAGTCTTTGTGCTTACGAAGCTTTGCGAGCGCTTTGGCTTCAATTTGACGAATACGCTCACGAGTAACGGCGAATTCCTGCCCTACTTCTTCAAGGGTATGGCTCTTGCCATTTTCAAGGCCGAAACGCATCTTAATAATCTTCTGTTCGCGGTCTGAAAGGGTTGAAAGAATATCTTGCACTTGCTCTTTAAGAAGTTGTGATGCCGCGGACTCTTCTGGCGTTGCGCTGTCTTCATCTTCAATGAAATCACGAAGGACAGAATCTTCTTCGTCACCATCACGACCAACACCCGCATCGAGTGAGGTAATATCCTGCTTGATCTTCATGACGTACTCAACCTTTTCCGGTTCCATTTCAAGCTCTTTAGCAAGCTCTTCGATGGTTGGTTCACGGTTAAGCTCTTGGGTCATACGGCGCTGGGTGCGAAGCAACTTGTTAATGGTTTCTACCATGTGCACCGGAATACGAATCGTACGTGCTTGGTCAGCAATGGCACGGGTAATTGCTTGGCGAATCCACCACGTTGCATAGGTTGAAAACTTAAAGCCCTTATCTGGGTCGAACTTTTCAACCGCGCGCAGGAGCCCAGTGTTTCCCTCTTGAATAAGGTCGAGGAAATCAAGGCCACGGCCGCTGTAACGCTTTGCGATCGAAACAACCAAACGCATGTTTGCCTCGGCCATTTTGTCTTTCGCTTTCTTCTCACCCGCAACAACACGCTGGGCAAGGGCAAGCTCTTCCTCCGCGCTTAGGAGCGGAATTTTACCAATTTCACGAAGATAGAGACGAACGCTGTCGTCACTTGCATCGTCAAAGTACTGCTCTTGGCTCAGTACGTCTTCGTCGGTATCAACTTCCTCTTCTTCGAGTTCTTCCGCAGCAGGGCCATCAAAGTCAATTGCAGCCGATAGGTCTGCGCCTTCAATTACCTCATTTTGCGTCGCATCTTCGTTTACTGCGGCGTCTTCTTTCTTTTTACCTCTTGGCACGGGGCATCTCCTTTATGAGTTCGTTTAGCGCTTGTCGCAATCGCAATGCCTCCGCCTCGTCGCCAATATCTTCGGCGTCGCGGAGAGCTTTTGTAAGTGCGTCTTTCTGTGTTTGCTTGTGTTCGGTTATCGTGAGGCGGACCAGACGGGCGGCTTCGGTGAATCGATCTTTGTCGTTCCACTGCCCGTAGCGTGTGTCGGCCTTTAATAGTAATATTTTGACATAGGTTTCGTAATCTTGCAACTCCTTAGGGGTGTCGATAATTGGATTGCTTGATTGTTGTAAATACTTCAACACATCTTTTCGTTCATCGGTCGCAAACATTTCAGGCGTCAGTTGCAGGAAGAGTTCGCGGAGCGCCGTGTCTGCAAAGCCAAGCGCGAGCATGTTGTCTTGGTAAGCGTCAGGGTCTTGCTTTGCCTCCTCTGAAATATGTACTGGTCGGAGCGCCTTGGTGTCGTCCGCCACCTCAACAGAGTTCATTTTCTCTTTCACGACATCGAGCGAACTGGCAGTATAAGCGGCGATTTTTTTCATGAAGTGCTCTTGCTCCACCGGGTCATTCAAGGCGCGCACTACCGCCAGTGCTGCCGTCGTAAAGCGTCGTTTACCAACGGGGGCGCTCATATCCTCGCGCTTCGTGTATTGTTCAAGGAGCCAATCAATGACGTTCTCGGCGGTATCAATTGCTTTCTGCCAAAGTGAAACATCCTTCTGGATAAGCTCATCGGGGTCTTTTACTCCCTCGGGGAGGCTCACGATTGTAAGATCGACCCCTACCGTCTGTGCAATTGGAATGGCACGCTCGGTTGCGGCGAGCCCCGCAGAGTCGCCATCGAAAGCAAGGCGAATATTTGGACTTAGGCGAACGAGCGCTTTAAGGTGCGCCTCGGTCATTGCCGTTCCAGCAGTTGCCACAACCTGTGTCACCCCTGCCTGATGGCTGCTTACTACATCAAGATTCCCTTCAACGATCACCGCGTAATCATTTTTACGAATCGACTCTTTCGCTTGACTTAAACCAAACACGTGGCGACTCTTGTCGTATAGCGGAGTCTGCGGAGTGTTCAGATACTTCGGCGCGTTTGGCTCGTCGGTGATAATACGCCCCGTAAACCCAATAACCTGCCCCGAAGCGTCCATGAGTGGCACCATCATGCGGCCGCGAAATAAATCGCCGCCAAAACGGTTCGTCAACCCCCCAATAGAAAGCTCTTTGGTGCTAAAGCCCTTCTTCGTAAGAAACTGCACGAGGGCATTTCCGGAGTCTGGGGCGTACCCAATTTGGAACGATTGCACAATTTCCTTGCTCAAAGCACGTTTCTTGAAGACATACTCAAGGGCGCGGTTATTCTGCAGGAGGCTCTGCTGATAATACTTAGCCGCAAGCTGATGTGCCTCAAGGATACGACGCTTTAGCTGTGCAAGTTCTTGGCTCCCCTTCGAATTGTACTGCGACATATCAATACCAGCGCGTCGAGCTAAAAGTTCGAGTGCCTCACGAAAGTCGACCCCTTCAACCTCCATAACGAAGCTGAAAATGTCACCACCCTTGTTTGAAGAGAAATCATGCCAAATATTTTTCTCGGGGCTGACGATAAAACTTGGCGTTTTTTCACCCGTAAATGGGCTCAGGCCTTTGAAGTTTCGGCCGGCACGCTTAAGTTGAACGTATTCACCAACAACGTCCTCGATATTGAGCCGGGCGCGCACTTCTTCTTTGGCATCTTGCATATCTGCACCTATTATATCACTCTTTACCTCTGTTATTGATTATGCTTAAATGGGGCTATGAATTCTCTTCACCGACCACCGCGCGGAAACACTTCCCTCGACTATCTCAACGAGATTGCTCCGAGTACCACGAAGAAGCCTCTCTTTGAAATGAACCTCAAAACGATTATCATCGGCGCAATCGGTGCGGTTATCCTTATTATCATTATTTCGGCAATTACCAGTTCGCTTGGCGGAGGTAAAAAAGAGCCGTGGCAGCGCCTTTCAGCTCGTCTTAACGCAACCTACGCCGTGGTCGATAAAGCAGGGGTGAACATTAAGAACTCTCAGCTCCGCTCGCTCAATGGAAACGTTAAAATCTTTATTACGAACACCCAGCGCGACCTCGGGCCAACCCTGACGCGCCTTGAAGTTGATACAAAGAAAATTCCAGCAAGTATCACCACCAGTGAGAATGGCACTGGCATGGATACGCGCCTCGAAGATGGTCGCCTCAACGCAAAATACGACAGTACCTACGTACGTGAAATGACGTACCAGCTCTCCCGAATTTTATCGCTCCTTAAACAGCTCTACACCTCAAGTGGTAACGCAACAACCAAAGAGTTCCTCCAGACTACTTACAATAGCCTCGAGCCAACTTACAAAGCAATTTCAGAGTTTAGCGCCTCGAACGAATAGCTCCCCGAAAGCTTATTCAGTCACCAACCGATAACTCAAGCGCGCAAGGTCTTTTATTTCGTCGTCTGACAATTGCCCCGTACAAATAATGGTGTTCCAATGCTTCTTATTAAGATGATACCCAGGAAGAACACTTTCGTATTTTTCACGGAGGTTCTCGGCAAGCTGCGGGTCGCACTTAAGGCTCACGCGAAGTGGCTTACTTCCGTTTGCGATAAGAGCAAAGAGTTTCCCCTCGTTAGCCTCTTTATCCCCTACCTTATACACGCTGGTCTCCTCACCAAAAGGAAAATCAAGCCACGTGTTTGGCATAGCGAGAATAAAATCTTCGAGGTCTTTATGGGTCATAACTAGTGCATTATAGCACGCCCGTACCCCTAGTGACCACTGTAAGGATATTGGAGGCCGGAAATTGTCGTACTCCAATTGAGCCTGCTTAGAATAGATTGTTGCTGCACCTCGGTCGCCGGCTTAACAATTTTGTCACTATCATTCGTACCAATAACACCAAAATCAAACGTCAGAGACAACTTTGAGAGCTTAAGTTTTTCAGCTTGTTCGAGGCAGGTATCTTTAAAAGCAGTACACGAATCGCCAATAATGAGCCACTTTTTAAGGTTTTGACTGGCCGCATCATTACGGTGGGTAGCTTTTTCGTTTGCATCTTTTGTTGTATTTATATCAACACTTATTGCAGCTGAACGTGTTACTTCTACCCCCATCTGTTGATCGAACATAAAATTACCCATTGAGTACACGATAAGCTTACCTTTATACGCCTCGGTGGTCTGAATCCAATGCGGGTGGTCACCAATGACGACGTCGGCGCCCGCATCAATAAGCGAACGGTAGATACTCGTCTTTAGTTGATCTGGAGCGGGCTCATACTCAACACCCATATGCGGCATTGCAATGACGGGCATAACTTCAGCGTACCGAGCTATCTGTTGAATTGTCTCAGCTGGCGGAATCTTAAAGACACCGTGAAAACCGCAGAAGGCTATCGGTGCATTTTGTTTCCGCGTCGTAGCATCGCTATACGTGACGGTTACAGGGAAAGCCACTACCTCACAAGCCTCCTCGGCTAAATAAGGGTCATAATGGCCAAAATATTGAATACCGTTCTTTTCGAGCTGCTGCTTCGTTTCCTCGAAGCCAGCCTCACCCCTATTGTCGGTATGGTTGTTTGCAAGCGTAACCGCAGTAAACCATTTCGCTGCCTCTGGGAGGTAATCTGGTGAACAGTTAAAAGAAAGAGTTTCGTCTTCCTCGGCTGAAGTCTGGCTAAACCCAGCAACCGTTGGACACTCGAGCCCCGTCACCCACGCATCGTAGGCATCACGGTTAAACTCATTAAGCCTCGAGAATGGGTAGGCTGTTTTCAACGGGCTCTTCATCGACCAATCATTAATGTACCTCCCCCAATACATATTGCCGAAAAATAACGCGTTTGAGCGAAGACTCACCGGATACGGCTCTTGCTTCACTGCTTCTTGAGCACTTTTGTCGGGGGTGTCGTGTGTTGATTGATCAAACACATACCAGAGAGCCGCAAGCACCACCAAGCCGCACAACACAGCAACGACTATTCCTATTCGTCGTCGGTGTGTCTGCTTCTTTATATGCATATTACCCTTTCAGTGCTGTAGCTTTTGCGAGATAGTAGCGAAGCTCCTCAATGCTCCCCCGGATATCATCGAGGGCTCGGTGGGCTTCACG
>Ga0172382_10004193_pt1 | contig 22231 bp, 19 predicted proteins | sample Leawel138RmetaG_FD_122245 | JGI IMG/M metagenome (GOLD analysis project Ga0172382, IMG submission 122245) | Leachate microbial communities from a municipal landfill in Southern Ontario, Canada - Leachate well 138R metaG | ecosystem: Engineered > Solid waste > Landfill > Unclassified | place... | reverse complement strand
TTCCATCCTGTCTCGAAGTGGAAGGAATAAATAGCATGATATTAATTCATAAATATCCAGTTTATTGATGTGAAAAAATAAAATAGGAAATGGTATAGAAAGATCAAAGAAGACTGGAGATAAAGCAAAATAATATTGGAAAAGCGCATTTGAAATACAAACAAAAAAAGCTTAAAAAAATAAAAGAACAGATTTATGAAAAAAAAATGGTTTTTAACAGTGTTAATGATTGTAATCACAATCGTTGGATTAAAAGCGCAAAAAAGCATGTGTTCGTCGGTACCGCTTACTATAGCGACATATAATTTGCGGTATGATAATCCAGAAGACGGAGAGAATGCGTGGCCGAATCGTAAGGAGAAAGTAAAAGCACTAATTCAGTTTCATAGTTTTGATCTTTTCGGAACGCAAGAAGGATTAAGCGGGATGTTGACGGATCTGTCGAAGATGAAGGAATATGGATGGATAGGGAGAGGCAGGGATGACGGTAAAGATGGAGGGGAATATTCGGCCATCTTTTACCGGAAAGATCGTTTTAAACTTCTGCAGGAAGGCGACTTCTGGCTAAGCGAAACCCCGGGAGAGCCATCATACGGATGGGATGCCGGGATCCGCCGTATTTGCTCCTGGGCAAAATTCAGGGACCTGAAAACCTCCAAAGAATTTTTCTTTTTCTCCGTACATTTCGACCACCGTGGCGTTGAAGCCAGGAAAGAATCAGGAAAATTGATGGTGCGAAAGATCCGGGAAATTGCCGGAGACTTTCCAGTTTTTTGTGTGGGAGACCTGAACTCGACTCCTGAAACCGAACAGATAAAAACCATAAAAACCTTATTAAAAGATTCTCGTGAAATCACAGTCATGCCGCCCTATGGACCGGAGGGAACTTTTAACGGTTTCCGGTTCGATTCCTCCATGAATAACAGAATCGACTACATTTTTGTAAATGATAAGATTAAAGTGTTGAAATATGCCGTTTTAACCGACAGCTATGACTGTAAATTTCCATCCGATCATTTTCCTGTGATGACTAAGGTGGTTATAAATTGAAATCGAGACACGTTTTCTGAGTTTTTATGCTCTATATGTCAAAATAAAATATGAAACAAAACAATAAAACATGAAAAAGCAAACCTTCCATTTTTTGCAATTTATAGTTGCAAGCGCTTTTTTTGGAATATTTGAATGCTCATCGGGGCAACAACCAGAAGAACCTGGTTTTGCTACTTACATCGATCCTTTTATCGGTACCGCTTATACCGGTCACACCTATCCGGGGGCAACAACTCCGTTTGGCATGGTTCAGGTAGGGCCCGACAATGGTATCCGCGGGTGGGAATTCTGCTCCGGTTACCATAGCGATTCAAAAACCATCATGGGATTTTCCCATACACACCTTAGCGGTACCGGAGCTTCTGATATGGGAGATATTATGCTTATGCCGGTTACCGGCGATGTTCCCTTCTTCCCGGGTTTTGAAGAAGATCCTTCTTCGGGTTACCGTTCTTCTTTTTCGCATGATTCGGAAAAGGCAAGCCCCGGATATTACCGCGTCAGGCTCGATGATTATAATATTCTTGCGGAAATGACAGCCGCTCCAAGGGTAGGCTTTCATCGCTACACCTATCCAGCCAATCAAAACTCGGGCGTCATGATTGACCTTGAACACGGAATCGGCGACAGAACAACGGAAAGTTATATAAAAGTAATCGACTCTCAGACGGTTGTTGGCATGCGCCGTTCCAGTGGTTTTGTACGCGATCATCGTTATTATTTTTGCGCCCGTTTTTCAAAACCTTTTGAGCAGGTTATATCTTATCAGGACGGTATGGTTGCCGACAAGGAAGAAATTGCCGGAAAAATAACCAAGATGCTGGTTCAGTTTTCTACAAAAAATCAGGAAGCGGTGAAAGTTAAAGTGGGTTTGTCGACGGCCAGCGAAAAGGGAGCCGTCAACAACCTCGATGCCGAAGTGCCCGGCTGGGATTTTGATGCCGTGCATAAACAAGCCGAAGCGCTCTGGAACAACTATCTGAAGCGGATTGATATAAAAGCAATGGACGACGGCCAGCGGATTTCGTTCTACACTTCGCTATATCATGCCTTACTGATGCCCAACCTTGTGACCGATGTTGACGGAAGTTACTCCGGCTGGGACCACCAGTTGCATAAAAGTACCGTAGGCGATATGTACACCAACTTTTCGTTGTGGGACACCTACCGCGCCTTGCACCCGTTTTTAAACCTGATGTATCCCGAAGAAAACAGCCGCTTTGTGCGCTCACTGCAGGAACGCCACCGTCAAACCGGTTTACTGGTGACCAACGAATACGGGATGTGTGAAACATGGTGTATGATTGGGAACCATGCCATACCGGTCATAGTGGATGCTTATTTAAAAGGAGACAGCACAATCGACCCTGGGTTTGCCTATGAAGCGATCAAACATGCTCAAACCTTTGAACATAAAAAAGCTGATTGGTCGAATTATGACCGGTACGGCTACTTTCCCTTCGATGTGAGCGCCAGCGAATCGGTATCGCGAACACTTGAGTCTGGCTACGACGATTATTGTGTGGCGCAAATGGCCAAAGCCCTGAATAAAACAGAGGATTACAACTTTTTTATGAACCGGGCAGGTTTTTATAAAAATATTTACGACCCTGAGTTGATGCTGGTGCGTGGCCGCGATTCCAAAGGAAACTGGCGTACACCCTTCAATTCCCATGCCCTTACCAGCGAGGGAAAAGGAGGCGATTATACCGAAGGAAATGCATGGCAGTGGACCTGGCATGTGCAGCACGATGTGCAGGGCTTAATCAGCTTATTTGGTTCGAAAGAGGCTTTTGTACAGAAGCTGGATTCACTGTTTTTTATTAAAATTGATGAACTTCCGGGGCATGTTGCCGTACCTGACGTAACAGGGCTCATAGGTTTGTATGCTCATGGGAACGAGCCAAGCCACCATATTGCCTATCTGTACACTTATGCCGGGTGTCCTGATAAAACAGCGGAAATTGTAAGGGAAGTATTTGACCAATTCTATCTGCCCAAACGTGATGGATTATGCGGGAACGACGACTGCGGCCAGATGTCGGCCTGGTACATGTTTTCCGCTTTTGGCTTTTACCCGGTTGATCCTGTATCGGGAGAATATATTTTCGGTGCGCCGCAGGTGCATGAAGCGACCTTGCATCTGCCCAATGGGAAAACGTTTAGGATTAAAGCCAATAATCTCTCGGTCAACAATAAATATGTAAAGGCGATTCGTCTGAATGGAATGCCAATAGATTATTTTTCAATAAAATATAAAGACATTCAAAATGGTGGTACACTTGAATACGATATGACCAGTTCTGTTCGATGAATTGCATCCTGCCTCATGGAAATCTCCGGTGTTACACATAGAATAAACAACTCTAGCCCAATGAAGAAAAATGTAATTTTTATTTTCTGTACGGTACTTTTATTTTCAGCCTGCAAAGAAGCAGAAAAGGAAGATTTCGCAAAGTATGTGAATCCTTTTATCGGAGCTGCCGAATATGGACACTGTTTTCCTGGAGCCTGTGTTCCGTTCGGATTGATTCAGGTTGGATCTGAGACCGGGAACGGAGGTTGGGAGTATTGTAGTGGTTATCAGTCAACCGACTCCACCATAAATGGATTTACCCAAACCCGGCTAAATGGTACCGGTTGCCCGGATTTAGGCGATTTATTGATGTTGCCATTTACGGGAGACAGAACGGATGATTTTAAAAGTTCGATAAATAAACAAACAGAACAGGCCACGCCAGGTTACTATTCAGTTGAGTTAACCGATTTTGGTATTGATGCTGAAATGACGGCAACGCCTCATGTAGCACTGCATCGCTATAAATATCCTAAAGGAAAAAAAATAAACCTGTTGGTTGATTTTCAGAGTTCACAGTGTTCAAGTACGGCACAGTTACATGCCCATGTTCAGGATGCAGAAGTGAATTTTGAGGGCGATAAAATGATTACGGGTTACAGCAACACACGCGTTTGGTTAGACCGTACATACTATTATGCGATTGAGTTCAATAAACCGGTTGTGAAAAAACAGAAGCTTGCCGACAGGGACAAAAATGAAAAAGCTCCTCGGCATGTGCTTCAATTTGATTTAGGTTCGGATGAGGAGCTGATGATTAAAGTTGCTTTATCGTCAACAAGCGTTGAGGGGGCCAAAGCCAACCTTGCAAATGAACAGGCCGACTGGAATTTTGAGGCTACCGCTGAAAACGCCAGACAGAGTTGGAATGATTTATTGTCGAGGGTAAAAGTAGAAGGCGATAACGATAAAAAGGCGATGTTTTACACATCAATGTACCGCCTCTTCATTCAGCCAAACAACATTGAAGACAATGGGGAAAAGCCATTTTATTCCACCCTTTCGTTGTGGGATACCTATCGCGCAGCACATTCCTTATATACCATTCTTATACCGGAAAAAGTTGATGACTTTGTCAGTTCTATGCTGCGTCAATACGACGAACAGGGATTTCTACCCATTTGGGCTCTTTGGGGAAAAGAAACCTATTGTATGATCGGGAACCATACGATACCGGTTATTGTAGATGCTTATCTGAAAGGATTCAAAGGTTTTGATGCAGAACGGGCGTATGAAGCCGTAAAAACTTCGCTTACCAGAGACCACGAGAAATCTTCATGGGAAGTTTACGACAAATACGGCTATTATCCTTTTGATATTATAAAAGAGGAATCGGTTTCTCATACATTGGAATCAGCTTACGACGATTATTGTGCCGCTCAGTTTGCCAAAGCATTGGGGAAAGAAGAGGATTATAAATTTTTCATCAAACGTTCCAATTACTGGAAAAATTTGTTTGACCCGGGAACAAAATTAGCGAGGGGGAAAGATTCCAATGGTAACTGGCGCACTCCTTTTAACCCGTTTTCATTGTCTCATGCCGGCACTTCAGGCGGAGATTACACTGAAGGAAATGCCTGGCAATATACATGGCATGTTCAACACGATGTAAATGGTTTGATTGATTTGATGGGAGGAAAGGAAGCTTTTACCACTAAGCTCGATTCGCTTTTTACCATGGCTGAATCAAGAAATGGCTCAGGTTTCGTACTGGATGTAACCGGATTGATTGGTCAGTATGCCCACGGAAATGAACCCAGTCATCATGTAACTTATTTATATACGCTGGCCGGGAAACCATGGCAAACACAGGAACTGGTGCATCAAATTGGTAAAACAAAATACATTAATAAAATCGATGGATTGTGCGGCAACGACGATTGCGGACAAATGTCGGCCTGGTATATTTTCACGAATCTCGGTTTTTACCCTGTAAATCCCTGTGGTGGAGAATATGTACTGGGGGCGCCACAATTGCCAAAAGCTACCGTAAACTTGCCAAATGGAAAAACTTTTACCATAGAAGCAAAGAACTTTTCAGACGACAATATATATGTGCAATCTGTTGAATTGAATGGCAAGCCTTATACTAAAAATTTTATTTCACATAATGATATATTGAATGGCGGGAAGCTTGAATTTGAGATGACAAACACTGTCCAATAAAATGAATAGGTGGGGACTTTCCAAATTGGAATTATGAAACGGGCACAACAAACATTTAAGACATATTACGGCTATCCGTCAGTTGACGGCTATGTGGAATCTTCATACTTAACGAATAAACAATTTTAATAAAATGAAGATATTTTTGGCATTCTTTTTTATTTTGAGCTTTTCTGTATACGGTAACAGAAACGGGAAACGGGATTTGCTTCAGAAGGAAGCACAGAGACTCAATATAGCGCAATCGCTGGTTAAAAACTTTTCTGAATTGGATTTCCCTAAATACGGGGATCGCGGTTTCTGGGATAATTTACCTAATGACATCAGAAATCAGTACATTAAAAATGCTGAAGCTGAGCTGAATTACAATTGGCCAACTGTTAAAGCTACTGATTATCTTGCATTCATCCGTTCCGGCAATCGCCAAGATGAAGTATATAACGCTCCGCGTTCAGTTCTTACCGCATTGGTAATGGGCGAACTGGCTGAAGGGGAAGGCCGGTTCATAGACCAAATTATCAACGGAGTGTGGTACTATAGCGAACAAACCTGGTGGGGATGGTCGGCACATTTTTATTTGCAAAAAGCTCCTCCCGGATTGCCTGATGTTAACGAACCAACAATTGACCTTGGCGTAGGCGAAATGGCTAATATTCTTTCATGGACCTGGTTTTTATTTAAAGATGAATTTGATAAAATACATCCTTTAATTGCCACACGGCTCAAAAGTGAGATTTTGAAAAAGGCAGTATTTCCTTATTACGAGCGTGACGACTTTTGGTGGCAGGGATTTGACAGAAGCCGCTCTGTAAATAACTGGAATCCATGGACAAATTACAATTTGCTTACAGCAATTCTAATCGTGGAAGACGATCAGGAAAGGAAAGTGGCAGGCGTGGAGAAAGTAATAAAGTCACTTGATTATTTTGTGAATGATTATCCCGATGACGGCGGTTGCGACGAAGGACCTTCGTATTGGGGAAAAGCCGGAGCTTCTCTATTCCAATGTCTTGATCTCTTAAAGAAAGCGACCGATGGTGAGTTTAATGTCTTTGACAATCAGTTAATTAAAAATATAGGGAACTACATTTACAAAGTTTATATCGAATATCCTTATTTTGTCAATTTTGCGGATGCCGATGCCATGACCGGTAGCCGTCCCAATATTATTTTTGACTATGGAAAAGCAACCGGCGACACGAGCATGCAAAAATTTGGGGCTTATCTAGCCCGGAAGCAAGACTGGGGGGGAAAGACTCCCGATGGAAAAGTGGATGAGCAAATTTTACAGTTGATGCAGATAAAGGAAATTAAAGAATTCCCGGATGAAGATTTGTTAATCAGCGATTTCTGGTTACCCCACATAGAAATAGCCGGAGGTCGTGACAGAGCCGGTTCTTCCAAAGGTTTTTTCTTTGCCGCCAAAGGAGGCCATAATGCCGAGAGTCATAACCATAATGATGTCGGTTCCTGTATCCTTTATTACAATGGGAAACCGTGTATCATTGATATCGGGCGCGAGAAATATACTGCGAAGACATTCAGCAGTAATCGATATGATATATGGACAATGCAATCTCAATATCATAATCTGCCTAAAATAAACGGGGTTGATCAACGGAATGGACGGGAATATAATGCAAGTTCTGTATCCTGTGATTTTAATGAAAAGCAAGCTACATTTTCGGCTGATATTACATTAGCATATCCTAAAGAAGCTGGGGTGAAAAAATGGAAAAGAAGTTATCAACTGCAACGCGGCAAGAAGTTTATTATAAAGGATTTGTATGAATTGACAAAAATAACAGATACTACTTCCGTAAACCTCATTCTGTATTGCCAGGTTCGTGATTTTAAGCCAGGTATTATCCATTTGACGGGATACAACAACGATTACAAGTTGGAATTAAAGTATAATCCCAACATCCTTACGCCCAAAATAGAATTCCATAATGTAACTGATAGCGGATTGAAACGTTTTTGGCCCCAGGCTATTACCCGGATTGTTTTCACAATGCATTCATCTGACAAAAAAGGTGAAAGTACAATAAGTATAAATCCATTATGAAAGATGTAACTATTTTGAAATGAAATGCTATTTGCCAAACGGAAATGATAATTGAAAATAAAATGCTGTAAAATAATAATGAACAATTTAAAATTTCATATTAGTTTGATTTTATGCCTGATCTTTACAGGAATTCAGGCCAGAGATTATAATATTCTTGATTTTGGGGTAAAACCCGATGGGCAGACAATTAACACAAAAGCTATTCAGTCGGCTATTGACCAGGTATCTGAGGCAGGAGGTGGAAAATTGATCGTTCCGTCAGGAAAATTTCTTACCGGAAGTTTACAGATAAAATCCAATGTCCATCTGTATCTTGAGAAAGGGGCCATTTTACTTGGGAGCACGAACCCTTATCATTATACCGAACTGGAAATGCCCGGCAGGCCGGAAACAGATAAAAAGGACGATAATTCACAGATGGCGCTTCTGGTTGCCTACAAAGCGGATAATATTTCTGTTTCAGGAAAAGGAAGGATTGACGGACAGGGAAGGACGCTGGCATTGAATATCGATAGCTTGCATCACATTGGTGAACGAGTCGATCCGGATTATAACATTCCGGACATGCGACCAAACGAAAGGATGCGTCCAAAACTTTTCCGCTTTTCTACTTGCAAAGAGGTTAATATTTCAGGCCTGGAACTACAAAACAGTGCCTGCTGGGGCTTGTCGTTCGAGTTGTGCCAAAATCTGAAAATAGACGGGGTTAAAGTCCTTAATCGTGCGTACTGGAACAATGACGGAATGGATATTTCGGATTGCCATAACGTAAGCATAACCAATTGTGATGTGAACTCTGCCGACGATGGCATTTGTTTGAAATCATACTATCCGGGATATGCCAACGACAGCATCTATATTGCCAACTGCATATTAAGGACCAGCGCCAGCGCCATTAAATTTGGTTCGGCATCGTATGGTGGTTTTAAAAATGTGACTATCAAGAATATTGAAATTTACGATACTTTTCGCTCGGCAATAGCTATTGAGTCGGTTGACGGGGCTGAGATTGAAAACATCGAGGTTTCAAATATAGTGGCAAAGAATACAGGGAATGCCATTTTTATTCGCCTTGGACACAGGGGAGGTGAAAGGCCGGGAAGCATTAAAAATGTTTATTTTCATGACATGAAAGTGCAGGTTGCATTTGCCAGGCCTGATATTGATTATGACATGAGAGGCCCGGCTGTAAACTTCTTCCATAATCCTTTTCCTTCGTCTATTACAGGTATTCCCGGGCATATGGTGGAAAATGTCCGAATCGAAGATGTTGAAATAACCTATCCGGGAAGAGCTACAAAAGGAATGGCCTATGTTCCGCTGAGCCGTTTAAATCAGGTGCCGGAGCAAATAAAAAATTACCCTGAATTTCATATGTTCCGCGAGTTGCCTTCGTGGGGCTTTTATATACGCCATGTCGGTGGTATTTCATTTAAGAATGTTGCAGTGGCTGTCAAAAAAACAGATTTCCGGCCTGCTTTTGTATTCAACGACGTATCAGGTGTAAACATGGATAATGTGATCATTAACGGAAATGATAACGGACCTCAGATTATACTAAAGGATGTAACCCACCGGAATTTGAGAGTAAAATCGGAATTAATTAAAACGGTTAAATAAATTATAAAATGAAATTCCTTTTGAAAACAGCACCTGTTGCTTGTTTTATGGTGTTTTGCATCATGATTCTGGAAGCTCAGGAAACAATTGATTATGCCGCGAAGGTAAATACCATGATCGGTACCAAGGGAAACGGGCTGACATCGGGATACCTGTATCCGGGAGCATCTTATCCCTTCGGAATGACCCAGTTTACCCGGACTTACTTTTCTCCGAATACCGGTTTTGGCATTAACCAGTTAAGTGGCGCAGGTTGCTCCAATGAAGGTAATTTTCCTACTTTGCCGTTGAATGGGGAATTAACGGTATCACCCGACAGCATTCTCAATTTAAACATCGATATTTCGAATGAAAAAGGAATTGCCGGCTATTATAAAGCAACCGTTCAAAAAAATATTCTTGCTGAATTTACGGTGACTGAAAGAACCGGGATGGCTCAATATACATTCGCTCCCGAAACAAAAAAGGGAACAGTCATTATCGGAGGGGGAATTGCAGGTACGCCGGTGAACATGGCAACGACGGTTATCACCGGGCCAAATACCTGTGAAGGTTTTTCCGACGGCGGCGATTTTTGCGGCATCCCCGCACCATACAAAATCTATTTCGTAGCCGAGTTTAATGGGAACGTGATTTCTTCGGGAACCTGGAAAAACGAAAAACTCAAACCGGGAACCAGCTTTGCCGAAGGAAAACATTCCGGTTTGTATTTTACTTTCGATGTAAAATCGCAAAAAACAATTCAGTATAAAATAGGTATATCGTATGTATCTATCGAAAACGCACGGGAGAATTTAAAAGCCGAAAACCCGGGCTGGAGTTTCGAAGAAATAAAGAGCGAAGCCACCAATAAGTGGAATTATTATTTGGGGAAAATTGAAGTTAAAGGCGGAAATGAGGATCGTATCACACAGTTTTACACCCATTTGTACAGGGCGTTAATCCATCCAAGTGTTTGCAGCGATGTAAACGGCGAGTACATGGGAGCCGACTTTAAAATCCACAGGAGTACGCGCAAGCATTACACCAACTACAGTAACTGGGATACCTACCGTACACAGGTACAACTAATGGCCATGCTCGACCCCGAAGTTGCTTCTGATGTTGTGATTTCATTGCAGGAGTTTGCAGAACAGTCAGGCGGGGGATTTCCCCGTTGGGTGCTTGCCAATATTGAGACGGGAGTTATGCAGGGCGACCCCACCACCATACTGATTGCAAATGCCTATGCTTTTGGCGCGAGAGACTATGATCCTTGTCCTATTTTGGAAACCATGAGGAGAGGAGCGGAAATCCCGGGAACAAAATCGCAGGATCAGCTTACCCGTCCGGCGCTGGATATGTTCCTTGAAAACGGATTTTGTTATGCCTCCATGCAACTGGAATATACTTCCGCCGATTTTGCCATATCCCGTTTTGCGCTCGACGCCTGCGACAATAAAGAGGTTAATGAAACCTACCTGGAAAGGGCGCAAACCTGGAAGAACCTGTATAACCCGAAAACAGGATGGCTGCAATCGCGTAGAAAAGAGGGTTGGGTTCCTTTAAAATACGATTTCAGGGAATCAACCTATAATAACTATTTCTGGATGGTTCCATATAATATTAAGGGATTAATTGATACGATTGGCGGGGTGAATGAAGCAGAAAGTCGGCTAGATAATTTGTTCCGCCGTCTGGACGCCGGATACGATGACGACTGGTATGCTTGTGGAAACGAACCTAGTTTTGGCATTCCCTGGGTGTATAACTGGCTTGGCAAACCATACAAAACGCAGCGGATTGTACGCCGGATCCTGACTGAGCAATATTCGGGAAAACCGGACGGATTGCCAGGGAATGACGACCTGGGCTCGATGGGATCGTGGTACGTATTTGCCGCTATCGGCCTTTACCCCGAAATTCCTGGAGTTGGGGGATTTTCTATCAATTCGTCCATGTTTCCGTACATTAAAGTTCATTTGAAACACGGAGATTTAACCATTCTGGGAGGCTCTGAGAAAAACGATTATATCAAATCTATGAAATTAAATGGGAGACCATATAAAAGCACATGGATTGATTGGGAAGATGTAGAAAACGGAGGCACTATTCAGTATAAATTATCAAATAAACCAAATGTAAAGTGGGGAACAGAAATTATTCCTCCTTCGTTTGAATAATATATATGAAAACTTCATAGCATCCTTTTATAATTTGGATTGCCAGAAAAGCCTAGAATTAATAAAAACAAAAAAGATATAAGAGTTGTCTCCGGACGCGCAAGTTTCAGCGTAATGAATACATTAAAACTAATTCTTTTCAAATGATGAAATATTTATTATCAACACTGATGCTACTTTTCATTTTTGGAGAGCTCAGGGCACAGCAAAGCAACCCCATTAACGTTGCCACATACAACCTCAGGTATGATAATCCGAATGACGGGATGAATGCCTGGCCATACAGGAAACAACAGGTCGAAGACCTCATTCGTTATCATTCATTTGATATTTTTGGAACAGAAGAGGGACTGATCGGGATGCTTAACGATCTGTCGGAGATGAAGGAATATGCCAGGACCGGAGGGGGGCGAGATGATGGCAAACAGGCAGGGGAACACTCTGCCATCTTTTATCGTATAGATCGTTTCCAACTGTTGAAATACGGCGATTTCTGGTTGAGTGAAACACCGGATAAACCTTCATACGGCTGGGATGCAACCGGGAATCGTCGTATTTGTTCATGGGGTAAGTTTAAGGATAAAACCGATGGAAAAGAATTTTATTTTTTCTGTGTTCATTTCGATAACCAGGGGGTAATTGCCCGCCATGAATCAAGCAAACTTATGGTGAAGAAAATAAAAGAAATAGTCAATGATGGTAGTCCCATTTTTTGTGTGGGCGACTTTAATTCAACTCCGGAGACCGAGCAAATTCAAGTAATAAGCTCTTTCCTTCAAGATTCCCGCAAAATAACTCAAATGCTTCCTTATGGACCTGTTGGTACATTTGAAGGATTTGACTATGCTAATGCTCCTTTAAAAGATCGTATCGACTATATTTTTGTGAGCAATAAAATAACGGTGCTGAAGTATGCTGTGCTGACCGATAGTTACGATCATCGTTATCCTTCGGATCATTTGCCGGTTGTGGCTAAGGTTATCATTCAGTAACTCACCATAAAATCAAGCAGTACGGGAATAAAAACCATACAAATCACTTGCTTTTTATCATTTGAGTAAAGTATTTAATCAACTAAAATAAATGAGATGAGATGAAAGATTTAAAACACAATAAAGAAGATTTTTTTTTAGGTCTGGATATCGGTGGCACCAAGTGCGCTGTTGTGATGGGCGATGCCTCGTTTAAAATCAAACGGAAAGTGTTTTTTAAAACAAAAGTGGAACGGGGCTACGAGGCAATTCTGACTGAATTTCAGCTACACATCGATTCAATTTTGAAGGAATTCCCAGATGGAAAATTAAAACGGATCGGAATTAGTTGCGGTGGTCCGTTGGATTCGAAAAAGGGAATGATCTATTCACCGCCTAATCTGCCGGGATGGGACAATGTTCCAATTACTGAAATCTTCAATAAAAAATATGGTGTTGAAGTAGCCATTCAAAACGATGCCAATGCCTGTGCGCTGGCGGAGTGGATGATGGGCGCCGGAAAAGGAACGCAGAATATGATTTTCCTGACTTTCGGAACCGGCATGGGAGCTGGTCTGGTCTTAAACGGACAGTTGTATGCCGGGACTAACGATCTGGGTGGTGAAGTGGGGCACATTCGTCTGGCTCCCGACGGACCTGTTGGTTTTGGCAAAGCTGGTTCATTCGAGGGTTATTGTAGTGGCGGTGGCATCTCTCAACTGGCTAAGACGATTGTAACTGGTAAGCTTAAAAATAATCTTCCGGTTGAGTTTTGTCCTTCTATCGAAAAGGTATCGGAACTGGATGCAAAAACAGTTTTTCTGGCTGCGCAGTCCGGCGATCCGGTTGCTAACGAAATTGTGAAAATTTCGGCAGATTACCTAGGAATGGGACTCTCCATTCTGATCGATATTTTAAATCCTGAATGTATTGTAATTGGAAGTATATATGCACGAAATGAAAAGTTATTTATACCATTAATTGAAGATGTACTTCAACGCGAAGCAATTCCTTCGGCACGAGGAGTCTGCCTAATAAAACCGGCGAAGTTGGGCGATTCGATTGGTGATTATGCGGCCTTGTGTGTGGCCATGTACGAAGACAAATTTTAAAAACAAAAATACGTGAATAACTATCAGTTACTTGAATTATTAATCATGCGTTATCCGCAACTGGAGCCACTGTCAGAAGAAATTCAAAGGGCAGCAGAGGCACTGGTAAAATGTTATGAGCAGGGCAAAAAAGTGCTCATCTGTGGAAATGGCGGAAGTTGTTCGGATTCGGATCACATCGTGGGCGAACTGATGAAAGGCTTTGAGAACATGCGACCAGTTGGCAAGGCGATGAAAAATGACTTAACCGAAATTGCCGGAGAGCGGGGAGCCTATCTGGCTGGAAAGCTTCAGCAGGCGCTGCCCGCTATTTCGCTTACAGTGCACAGTGCGTTAATCACGGCTGTTGCCAATGACACGGATGCCAGCCTGATTTTTGCCCAGCAGGTGATGGGTTACGGAAACGAAGGCGATATCATTCTGGGAATCAGCAGCTCGGGAAACTCACAAAATATAATTGACGCGCTGATCACGGCAAAGGCCAAAGGAATGACTGTCATTGGTTTGACAGGCGAGACCGGCGGAAAGATGAAGTCTTTCTGCGACATCCTGATTAATGTTCCGGGTCATCGGACAGCTTTTGTTCAGGAATTGCATTTGCCGATTTACCACACCCTTTGCATGATGGTTGAAAACCATTTCTTCGGAAATAGATGAGTCAAACTTAAAAACAAACTAATAAAACTCGAAAAGGTGAACACAACTAAATTTGAAATGCGGAGGATACTTCCAGTGTTTTTGTCATTCATCGTCATGGGGTTTGTCGATATTATTGGCGTGGCAACAGGCTATGTGAAAAAGGATTTTCAACTGACCGACTTTATTGCCCAGTTTTTACCGATGATGGTTTTGCTTTGGTTTTTTGTTCTGTCGGTGCCTGTAGGAGTCTTGCAGGACAAATACGGCAAGCGAAACATGCTGAATGTGGGCATGGTGCTTCAGGCAATTGGACTTGGGTTGCCGTTTCTCCATTATTCGTTTGCCATGATGTTTGCGTCTTTTATCCTGTTGGGTATTGGAAACACTGTGATCCAGGTTTCGGCCAACCCTTTGCTGCAGGATGTCACACCTTCAGAAAAGCTGGCCAGTTATATGAGTACTTCGCAGTTTGTGAAGGCCATTATTTCTTTCTCCGGACCGCTGATTGCCGCGTTCATGGCTAAGAGTTTTGGAGATTGGAAGTTAGTGTTCGCCGTTTATGGTATCACTTCGCTATTTGCTGCTTTTTGGCTGGGAATGACGCCTATCGAGGAATCAAAACCCGACCGCAAACCGGCGACATTTGCTTCATGTTTCAGTTTGCTGAAGAACCGTTTCGTGGCTTTCATGGCTTTGTCCATTTTCCTGATTGTGGGAACTGAAGTAGCTATAAACACCAATATCGCAATTATATTGACTACGCGTTATGGTGTAGAACTCGAAACTGCCGTGATTGGCATCAGCATGTTTTTTGCGGGCGAAACCATTTCCCGTTTTCTGGGCGCCATCCTTCTCAACTGGATTAAGCCGCGCATTTTCCTGGTACTAATTGCTCTTTTATCGCTCGCAGGCATTCTGGGAATTTTTCTGGCGCCATCGAACACTGTTGCTTTCGTCTTTATTTTTATTGCAGGACTTGGAACTGGTAACATGTTCCCGATCATTTTCTCCCTGGCGCTTGAAAAAATGCCGGACCGGGCAAACGAGATTTCTGGTTTGTTAATTATGGCGGTATCCGGAGGCGCTGTTATTCCGTTGGTTATGGGATTCATCAGCACCACTTTCGGGGCACTGACCAGTATTTCGGTGCTGGCTGCATGTATGCTCTACATTCTTTGGGTATCCTTTTATGTGAGAAAAAATTAAGTAACGAACAAAGTTTGGTGTACAGGGCGCATGGGGCGAAAAGTTTGCTAAAGATCATTTTTAAAACGGAAGCTTCCATATTTTAATTCTCAATTCACATTTTCTATGAAAACAAAAACTATCCTGATTACTTTGGTTTTAATCTTTGTATTATCCGGAACACGGAAATTGCAAGCATTAGATTGGCCTAATCAAGTAAAAGTAAATACTGATACGGTTGAGATTGTGCTTACAAGTACTGACCAACAAAAATGGTCAAACGATGGAATCGAAGTTATTTTATCCAAATCGAAAGGACTGATAAATGTTGATCTTAGTTCTCCATCAAAAAGCATTGAGAATATAAAGGTAAAATGGGCAATACAGCAAAGCGATAACAACTTTCATGTAAACTAATAAATAAACGTGGTTTAGTTTAGATTGGTTTTTAGTTAGTAATCCCTCCCGGAAGGGAGTTTTCCTGGGGGTGAAATGTCTCCGGGATTTAACGTTATTATGGGTTTGAAGATTGTTTAATGGCATCGTGAAAAGGGGAAATTGAATTGGTTAATGGGTTTGTTTGGGAAGAAACAGAACGTAAAAAAAGACCAGATGTTAACACTTTTAATTTTTTAAATGCCATGGAGACGTACAGTGAAATCATCCTGGAGCTGGAAAACCGGCTGTCAAAGATGAAAGAAGTATCGGACAATGCGACCGGTCAATTGGAATATGCAATAGGGCAGTGCAAAGTTGCGCTGGAGAAATTGCGAAAGTTGGTTATCGAGAAAGGATTTCCCGATCACGGGTCGGAAATACAATTTTTCAAGGAGATCAAACCGGCAGCTTACGGCAAGTTGCTGTTTTACCAGTCGGTTTTTGAGATGGAAAGCAAACGCAGGAATGCGGATATTTCAGTAAGTAAGAGATATCTTCAAAACTGCCTTTTCAAAATTGGTGAGTACATGGAGAAACACCATGTGAAAGTGCAGTACTACCGTTGCGGGTTTAAACATCTGGACGAACAGTATTTTCTCAGGGAGAATTCGGGGATCCCTCTGGAATTGAAGAACAGCCGTCAGTTGCTTGACGAAGAATTTTTTACATGGCACGACCACACGTTTTCGGTGATCATGGCCTATGAAATGCTGTCAGATTACATCCGTAAAGAGTTAGTAAAGCTGGAAAGCGCTGAACAAAACCCTGCCCGGGATCCAAAGTCAAAGCGGCAGTGGACCGGCAGAAAGATTGACAAAGCGGAATTGATTTATGCGTTGTACCATGCCAAAGTGATCGACGGAGGAAGGATAACGATCAGAGAGCTTGCCGAAATGTTTGATCAAATGTTTGGCCCGGATCTCAAAGAGGATATTTACCGGTTTCGTTCTGAAATCCAGCAGCGGAAAATTGACCGCACTAAATTTCTGGACTTTCTGCGGTCAGTACTTCAGCAACGCCTGGATGATGACGATGAATAAACAGATAAGAAATGATTTTATATCTTTGTCCAACATGAACGAATTGAAAGATTCATCAGAGCTGAGCCGCTGATGAATTGAAAATATAGACAGCGTAGTCTTCTTATTCTTGCTTCTAAAACTGCCAAAAAAATTACACGACAAGAGTATTAAGTACGACGCTCGCACAAAAAGGGTGTGGGCTGTACTGATTGTCGTGGGGTGCTTGGCAGTGCCTTGAAGCGGTTAGTTATGGCTCGCGCCTCTTTTTTGTAAAAAAACTGTAACTTTAACCGTCAAAAAATACCAACCATGTCAATTGATACACCTAAAATCCGCCAAAATGTTGACCTGATCTATGCTTTCTCCGGCTGTCCCATGGGTAAACCACTTGATGATTGCCCTTTTATCCTCTACTATAATCTGAACGACGAACAAAAACAGATCATGCAGATCGAATCCATCCCGCAGGAAGAATTGGATCGGATGCGAGCTTTTCACCGGGACTGTGTTCAAAACTACCGTGAGAGGAGAAGGGAAAGGAAGATCAAAGCTGCTGAATGATCCTGAGACAAGGACTCTGAGTCCTCATTTTTATGATCTTTGAAAGATTGATTCCAATCTGATCTGAAGCGCTATGCCCGTTGAAATCTATTAAAATCTGGATACTTTTTCAGGAATTCATCAAATTCTTAATTACTGCCCTGTCGATCATCTTCTTGCTTAACTATAAAAAACACCTAACCTGACAATCCATTGATAACAGATTAGTTCTGAAGGCTGCAATTTTGGATGAAATCAAAACGAGTCATTCAAAATTAAACGTTATGCCATCAGAAATTCTTACCACAGACGATCTTCGGGAATTTAAAACCGAATTTTTCTCCGAGCTGAAAAAGCTAATTGACGAGCACCACGGACAACCTGCGAAAAAGTGGTTAAAATCTTACGAAGTCCGCAAGATGTTGGGTATTTCCCCGGGAACCCTTCAGAATATGCGTATTAACGGAACCATTCCCTTTACCAAGATGGGCGGGATACTGTTCTATGACTCTAATGATATTCAGAAGATTCTGGAATCCGGGAAAAGCCAGTCGAAAATCGGATTTGGCGTGCGCTGATGAATTACCTCCGCCACCTCAATGAGTTCTTTGAGCGGCTGGCCGGGGATAAACGCCTGTCGTCCTACCACATCAGCCTGTACCTGGCTTTGTTCAGGCAGTGGAACGCTTGCCGGTTCGCCGACCGGTTTGTCGTTTCCCGTTCGGAAATGATGGACCTGGCCCGGATCGGCTCGGCCAATACCTATGCCCGCTGCATGAAAGAACTCACCGATTGGGGCTATATTCACTATAAAGCATCCTCTAACCTGCACTGCGGAAGCACAGTCAGCTGCATCCGCTTTGATACGGAAGCTGGTCCGGCTTCCGATACTGAATCTGATACCGGTATCAGAAATGATACAACGGATAGTCGTTTTGAAACCCAGTTTCCGGGCCCGAACAATTCTTCCGGTATTAAAACTGATACTGCACCTGATACGGGAAGTGATACCACTGGCGATACCGGTACTCCAGGCAATCTTAAAAGTGATACTTCAGGAAATACCGCAACTGATACCAGTGTTGAATACGATACCACAACTGATACCGGAGATGATACTGCAAGCAGTACCGGTACTTCAGGCGATATCGGAAATGATACCACAGGAACTACAGCAGTTGATACCGGTACTACTTCCGGTCGCAGAAATGATACCGCAACTGATACCGGTAACAGCGAAAATAATCCTGCCGGTATTAAATCCGGTACAGGAGGTGATACAGCAAGTGATACACTTCTTATAAACATTACAAACAAGAATAAACAAGAAGAGAATCAAAAGAAGAAAGAAAATCCAAAAGAAAAAGAGAAAACGAAAAAACGGGAAAGGGAGGAAAATCCGGAAACGGGGTTGAAAAATTTGGAGGAAAAAACGGATATCCCGGATTATTCTGAAGTGGTTTCTTTTTTTGAACAAAACCATTTTTCGCAAATCGAAGCTCAAAAGTTTTACGCCCGCTACCAGTCCGCAGGATGGAAGACCGGGGATAATCAAAAAATAATTTCCTGGCAGGCTCTTGCCCGCAAATGGATGACAAACAACAAAAAAAATAACAGCCATGAAAGACCATTCAATCAAGTCGGGGCCGGCAGGCTCAGTGTCCCGGCCGGCAAGGATTATTCAGAGCCCTTATGAGCAAATCGCTGCGTTTAAGGGCGGTATTTTCAATTTTAGTTTCCAGGACAGTGTGCTTTGGATGGAAGAAAAAGGGAAGATGCTATTTGGCGCTCATTTTGCCATTGCCTCTGATGACCTGGGCCTGATTTACAAACTGCTGGTGTATGCGATCGGCGATAAGGAAAATGCAGAAAGACACGGCATCGACCTTTGGAAGGGGCTGCTCTTGTGTGGTCCGATCGGCTCTGGTAAAACCAGTTTGTTAAAATTGATCAGCTATTTTTGCCCCCGGGAAACGCAGTTCCTGGTTAAACCCACCCGTGAAATCAGCTTTGAATTTGAGAAAGACGGGTATTCAGTGATCAATCTGTACAGCAAGGGATCATACTTCAAAATCGGAGGAATGCCTGTTCCAAAGGTCTACTGCTTTGATGATCTGGGGCTGGAACAAACTCCAAAGCATTTCGGAAACGAATGCAATGTTATGGCAGAAATCCTGCTGGCCCGTTATGATCTGTTTGTTTCCAGACATATGCTGACCCATATTACCACGAACCTTTCTGCCTCTGAATTGGAAGGAATTTACGGTAACCGGATCCGAAGCAGAATGAGGGAGATGTTTAATCTCGTAGCTTTTGACCGGAATACCAGAGATAAAAGGGTTTAACCACTTGTTCAGGGTTTGAAAATTTGATTTATCAAGGCTGATAAGAAAACGTTTGTCTGGATTCCCTGCGGCCTGTTCGCTCCGCTTGCTTCGCGCGTTGCTCACAAGCCTCGGGTTAACAGGGAAAGACGCCCCTGCCGGTTTTAATGACCGGAGCCAGGCTGCCGCCTGACTAACCGGTATTTCACCGTTACGGGCAACTTTCCTGTTTTATTGGATTTTGGAGGCAATCAATTTTTTATTAGGGGTATGCCTGTGCGGTCAGCACCATCACGGGGCTGCGCTTTAGCGCTTCCTGTTTCCCGTTCGCCTGCCGCTCACCGGAACCACTCGCGCTGTCAGCTTGCTTCCGCTCCGGAGCCGTCCTGCACCCCGCGGCAAGAGCTGCCCGGCTTATTCCGCCATGCTTCATACCCCGGCAGCACATGCCTTTTGCCCGCCCGCATTCCTGAATCTTTTACGCAAGATCAATCATCTATAGTCAAAAAAACCAAAAGAAAAGCCAAGTTAGCCGGTCTTCCCACTGCCCTGCCCAAAGACAAAATGCAAGGCCAGGGCAAGTGTCCCGCTTTTTGTTTTGGCTTTGCTTTTTAAAGAAATCCCATAAAAAGCGGTCCAGCCTTGCATTTTTCCCCCGACCGTCACCGGATTGGCTTTCTTTCTTTTTTTGTCTTTTTTCTTTCTTTGAGGTAAATTATTCTAGCTTACCAAAACCACCCAAAACAGCTCATTTAAATTGAGTCCTTCTTTTGACTTTACTTCCCAAATATCAATCCCGTACAAAAACCTTCAAAAGTAATTTTCTATCAATTTTTTGCTTAACCATATAAAACACCCGACCTGACAAGACCTGTACAAATACTCATTTTTCACTTTCCAAACTTTGCCCCGGTGATTTAAGCGGGATGAAAATCTCCGTTTCCAAGTCATCGGAAATAACAATCCATAAACCAGTGCAAGATGTTTGGAATTGATCAGATCAGCTGGGGCCGATTTTCAGGCTTTATCATTTCTCTTCTCTTTTTTTGGTACCTGTCAGTTATTCTTTGGGCCTGGCTCAGGATGAAAAGCAGGAATCAAAACCTGCTTTTTGAGGATGACTTCTCTGTTCCTGCTTTGGCAGAACCCTGCGGACCGGTTTTGGTCAGTTCGAAAGATTACCCATCAGAACTGATCCCGCTTCGCCTTTCAGATGACCTTGCGCTCCCGGTTTCCCTGTATGAAGAAACCGGAATTGACGAAGGCTATCCCATCGCATGTTTCATGAATCCCGGTGATGCGCACTTACCAAAAATCCTGGAGCAAGTCCAGTTCCAACAATAATCCTTTAAATTTTCAAAAAGATGAAAAAACACAGTCAACGGTTTTTCTTAAACGTGTCAGCTTTTGCTGCAACCCTTTTTCTTGGTATCTCCCGGTCCATGGCCCAATCCTCCGCAGGAATTGACCAGGCCACTCTCGAAGTTAGTTCCTACGTGGATCCGGTTTCCAACCTGATTATCGCTATTGGCGCCGTAGTGGGTCTGATCGGTGGTGTTCGTGTGTATATCAAATGGCAAAGCGGAGATCAGGACACGCAGAAAGCCATCATGGGCTGGTTTGGCGCCTGTCTGTTCCTGATCCTGGTAGGTGTGGTGATCAAGTCCTTTTTTGCCTGATGGAACCGATCCGCTATCCGGTTAAAAAGGTAGATACCCGGCTTTATATCAAAGGGCTTTCGGGCCCTTTGGTTTTCCGGGCGCTCTACGGGATCATTGCCGCCTTTTTCGGATTCTCCGGAGTGTATATCATCCTGGGAGTCTTTCCTGCGGTGCTCCTGATTGTCCCGGCCTTCTTTATTTACCTCTACCGCCTTAACCGGATCCAGAAAAAATACGGGCCGGAAGGCTGGGGCAAAAAACAGACTGCCCGAAGGCTTCCCCGGTTTATCAGTTGTAAAAGGCGGATTCATCCTGTTCTACCTGCTTAACCAACAAAAACAAGCTTTCATGAAAATCAAAAATCTTGAAGAGGTTCTTCCCGTGCTGGGGTTTAACGGGGATGTCCAAATCTCCAATAACCTGGATCTGACAATCGGACTTAGGCTTCACCTGCCGGAAGTACTTTCATGCAGCACCGAAAAGCTTTACATGCAGCATGATACCTTCCAGCGGGTAATTAATCTTTTGCCTGCCGGAAGTTTCCTGCATAAACAGGATTATTTTCTGGTCCGGGAATTCAGCGCCGGTGAGCAGAGGGAGCCACTTTCAAGGATTAATACCGGCAGTTTAAATGAATCCTACCTGGAGCATTTTAAGGGGCGAAAGTACCTTAGTCACGAATGTTTTCTTTTTGTCAGTCTTTTAAACCGCGGTCTTTTGAAAAACTACCTGGAATCGGCCCTGATTCTGTCACACCGGGAGCGAAACCTGGACATGCTCAGATTTGACAAGATCAGCGAACTGAAAAGCAACCTGACGGCTGTTTTCATCCAAAACGGGATCGGCTGTGAACCCCTTTCCAGGGAAGACGCGATCGGAAAAGAACATTCCCTGGGGATGATTGAGCGCTT
>Ga0172382_10004192_pt1 | contig 22234 bp, 13 predicted proteins | sample Leawel138RmetaG_FD_122245 | JGI IMG/M metagenome (GOLD analysis project Ga0172382, IMG submission 122245) | Leachate microbial communities from a municipal landfill in Southern Ontario, Canada - Leachate well 138R metaG | ecosystem: Engineered > Solid waste > Landfill > Unclassified | place... | reverse complement strand
GGTTTCAAGCTCATCTCGCTCCGCTTTGGTTAGTGTTACTTTGTACTTGATCATAATCACCTCTCTATTGTGAGGCAATTATTCTCAACCCATACGACTTGTCAAGCTTGACATGACACTAGTAGTCTGTCCCGATGTCTGTGTGTCCCAATGGCAGTTGCTAATTTCGCTATCTGAATTTGTGCCCACCAGGCCACCAGCTATATGCCCCCCGCTCACACTGCCAGTGCTGTAGCAGTTAATCAGCAAACCAGAATAAAAATGCTCATCTGTTAGACCACCGGCACTGTAAATCCCGCTTACGTTAGCTCTACTATAACAGTTGCTGATAGTACCAGTATTACTTCCCACCAGACCGCCTACTCCCACGTACCCGCTCACATTTCCTGTGCTGTAGCTCTTGCTGATAGTACCATTATTATATCCTACTAGACCACCCGCACAATCGTCCCCACTCACAATGCCTATGCCACAGCAGTTGCTTATAGTACTGCTATATGTGCTTCCCACAAGACCGCCAGTCATCCTGTTCCCGGTCACACTACCTGAACTATGACAGTTAATTATAGTGCTATTTGATATGCTTCCCGCCAGTGCGCCTGCACCATCAAATCCGGTCACGCTAACTCTCTCAAGACCGAGGTTCTGGATTTGTCCTAAGGTGCAACCAAACAATCCTTGACAATCATCGTTCGGTCTATTTATGTACAGGTTAGAAATGACCTTACCCCCTCCGTTGTAATTGGCGCAGAAACTATTATTATAGCTAGTCCCAATAGGTTCCCAACCCTCTCCTTGATTCCAAGGAGCAACACCTAAATCGATATTAGCTATCTGTATGAAGTGTTTATCTGCATGAGATTCGCCCAGATAATACCTTAAATTGTAAAGGTGTTCAGCGTTAGCGATCTGCCAAGGATCTTGTTCTATACCGTTACCCCCTGAAAAACCTGTATTTTCAAAAGTGGTAAAGGACCAAACATGTACATTGGGTGCTTCGCCAATTTGGTTGTAAGGAACAACTCGCCAATAGTAGCTACTATTCAATGATAGAAGAGAATTCAGATCATACTCATTTACATAGCCAAGATCGAGTCCATTAATGATATTTGAAGGTGGGTTATCTGTACCAAGCCACAGTTTAAATCCGCTGGGTGGATCCGCATTTGTCATGGTAAACCCCACCTGCCACTGTAGCGTATAATCAAGTGGGATGGATGCGCTTTGGTGAGCTGGCATGGGATTGAATGCGGCTTCGGGCAACTGTGTGGCTTGTTCCCCGATAGGTCTGAAAAATGGATATCCATCATTGACGCTGTGGTCCAAATCTGGCTTCCAGATTCTCCAGTCCCAGTTAACATAAGTGTTTGCTGTGTGGGGAAATGTCATCTCGTCAGTAGTTCTGCCTTCACAACCTGCGCTGGTGTCCTGTCCCGATGTTCGTGTATCCCAATAACAGTTGTAGAACTGTCCCCAGCTTTCCCCAACTATCCCGCCTGCACTATAATCCCCGCTCACACTGCCCCTGCTATAACAGTTTTCAAGAGTGCCGTAATTTATCCCCGATAAACCGCCGGAACACTGATTCCCATTTACATTGCTCGAGCTGTAGCAATTGCTGATTGTGCCGTCATTACTTCCCGCCAGACCACCACTACCATCCGAGTTTATACTGCCTGTGCTGTAGCAGTTGCTGATTGTACCGGATAAGCCGTTATATCCTGCCAGAGCTCCTGCGAGGTAACCTCCAATCACGTTGGCCCCTTCAAGTCCCAGATTTTGGATTTTCCCGGAGGAATAACCAAACAACCCTTGATTATAGCTGTTAGGTCTATTTATATACAGATTAGATATGATGTGATCATCTCCAGAATAATTTCCATAAAATGCATTGTTTTCATCTCCTATCGGTATCCAGCCTTCTCCCAGATTCCAAGGGGCCACTCCCAAATCTAGGTCTGTGGTTTGTATATAGTATTTGTTTTCATGAATCCGATAAACACTCTTTCGAACTAAGTTTAATTGTTCAGCCGTTGCAATTTGCCAAGGATCATTCTGTGTGCCGGACCCACCCGCAAATGCTGCTGTCGAAAAAGACCATACAGGACAATCAACAGCGTAACCAACATCGTTATAGGGAATTACCTGCCAGTAATACACTTGATTGCATACTAGATTCGTTGGCTGGCTGTAGATGAACCTCCATCCCAAATCAACGTTGTTTAGTATGTTCGTTGGCGGATAGTCTGTTCCTAAGGATAATCTGAATCCAGAGGAGTTGCTGGTATCGACTTTTTGTTCGCATGACCAATTCAAGACTGAGGGTATAACTTGGGTTTCATTATCTGCTGGATATGGGTGATTTGCAATATTTGGTACATCGTTTACGTCCTCTTGTCCTAATAATTTTGGATATCCTGAGTTCATCTGCCATATTGACGAGAAATCCCACCCAACATATGTATTTGGATCATAGGGGTAAGTCATCTGAGCTGTCGTCCTACCTTCTCCTCCGGCACTTATCGACGTTCCCGTTGTTTCCATATCCCAATAACAATTTGTGATTATTCCTCCGCTGTTGCGACCTACGAACCCTTTGCCATTACCCATTATTGGTCCGTAACAATATGAGTTAATGATGCTTCCGCTAGAGCCAAGTTGTCCAACCAAGCCACTACCAGTCACACGTGAGCTGCTCCAACAGTTGGACACTGTTGCTTGGGAACTGGAAATACCTAAATAGTAAACAATACCAGCTCCTTGCACTTCTCCTGTGCTGTAGCATTTATCTATCGTACCACTATCCTTTCTATGAATTATACCACCAGCAGTATTATTAACTGATAGAACTGTTCCATAATTATAGCAACTATTAATATTAACATTGCTAATACCTCCACTAATACCACCAACCATTGCTTGACTATTTAAACCTTCCACTATACCATCGAAGTAACAGTTATTTATAGAAGAACCGGTAATGCCACCAACCAATCCTCCAACGTATCTGTCAAACCCTTGTACTTGGCAACAACTACTACTATTTGAAATCATAGTGCCCCAACTAAATCCAACTAATCCACCCACACCACTTTGACCATGAGCATTAGACAACACAACGCCGCTGCTGTGACAATTTGTTATAGAACTACTGACATCACCAAATGATCTATATGCATACCCAACTAATCCTCCAGTATATTCTCCGCCGACGATATTTATGTTTTCAACAAATATATTATCAATACTTGCATGGTATGTTGAACCAAATAACCCTTGGTGTGAAATTCCAGGTCTGTTTATATATAATCCATTGATTGAATAATTGGCTCCATTATAGCTACCATAAAATACTTTTATAGGTATCCACCCTTCTCCTTGATTCCAAGGTGCCGTATCTAAATCTATGTTGGCAATTTGAATAAAATGTTTATCGCTATTTGAGGCGCCTGTATAATTTCTTACATTATTCAGATGTTCGGCAGTAGCTATTTGCCAGGGATCGTTCTGAGTGCCTGAGCCTCCGGCAAATCCATCTGTTGTGATCGTATGAAAAGACCATATTGGACAGTTAGCAGCATCCCCAACATTATTATAGGGTACGATTTTCCAATAATATGTCAAATTTATGCTAATATTTTCTGCTAATGCGAAAATATTTGTATATCCCAAATCAATTCCGTCTGCAAGATTTGTGGGTGGATAATCTGTACCTAACCAGAGTTTAAAACCTTCAGGCGGATCAGTATTTTCCGGACTGAAAGCAACTTGCCATTTTAGCTCCGAATTAAGGGTTATAGATAAGCATTCATGGGACGGGAATGGATTTTCTGCAGGTTCTGGTGTCCGGGTAAACACTTCGTTCAGGGGACGATGATATGGATACCCATCATTAAGATCATGATTGACATCAGGTTTCCATATTCTCCAGTCCCAGTTTATATAGGTATTTGAGGAATATGGGAAAGTCATTTCTTCTGTTGTACGTCCCTCGCCCCCTTCACCAAGAGTAATTCCAGAAGTTTCGATATTCCAGTAACAATTAACAGGTGATCCATCTGAAAATCCACGTAACCCTTCCGTGCTTGATCCTTGTGAAGGAGAAATTTCTACAATTGTGTAACAGTTGTTTACATTATTGCCATTATCTGTAAATCCACTGTATCCCAAAACATTTCCCCTGAAATATGAATTAGCGATTGTTCCAGAATTTCTTCTTACCATTCCACATGATCCACTTCCTGCAACCGAACCTTTTACGAAACATCTATCTATTGTGCCGTAATTTATCCCTGCAAATCCTCCAGCACCTCTATATTTTCCTTTTACGTCAATATTTGTTAAACCAAGGTTGATAATGTTTCCTGAATTATATGCGAAAAAACCAGCATACTCAACATTGGACTCTAAGGAAATATTGGTGATTGTGTGCTGGTTTCCATCCAAATTTGCACAAAAGTATGGAATGAAATAATCCTCATAATCACTCATATCAAGATCATTTGTTATTCTGAAACTGTACTCACTGAATTGACCAAAGGCCAGTAGTTTTTGAAAATCTTCTTCTGAGTTTATTAGGAAGCATCCATCTTCAAAGTCTAAATAGTCTTCAATATCAAAGCTCTAACCATTGTTTAACCAAGAAGTAAACATGTCATTTGGCAATGCGCCGATGGACATTACTTTTTCACCATCCACAAGAACAGTGTCATAATTATAAAAACTGTTTCTAACCGTTGAGCTACTTATGCTGCCAACCAAACCTAGCGTTCTTGAGTAGTTTATCAATTCACAATCAACATAACTGTTAAAGAGATAAGAGTTATACATGTCTGCAATCAATCCAGCCTCTCCCTTAACAATCCCAGTGCAGTAACAATTATCAACGATTGATGATCTGCAATCTCCTATTAAAGCAGCGGACCCTTGTCCTCCATGGACATTTACATTTTCAAGCCCAAGATTTGAGATTGTGGCACCTTCTATTCCCCCAAACAAAGCAGTATAATAGCCTTTCTTAATTGTAAGTCCCATAATTATATGTTGATTGCCATTGAAATTTCCTCGAAAACTTTGGCTATGTCCTCCAATTGGAATCCACCCTTCACCCATATTCCATGGTGCCTCGCCCAAGTTAATATCAGCGGTTTGGATGAAATATTTGTTGCTATGGGATGAACCCAAATAACTCCGCACGTTGTCCAAATGCTCTGCCGTTGCCACCTGCCAGGGATCGGACTCGGTTCCCGAGCCACCGGCAAATTGGGCAAAACTTGAGCCCACAACGATGCAAAAACAAAAAACCAAAATCCATGCCTTCATGGTTCCTCCATCTGTTTAGTAGTCTGGCTAACAAACAATAGCAGTTTTGCTATCTGATCGTTAACTCACTGTCAGAAATAGGGTTGCTTAAAAAAACGAACTGCTGTCAGCCATAAATTTCAACCTGAACCCACTCTCAGTTCCTGCTGATTTCTGTCAATGTTTTGTTTTTAATTTAATGCCTTCCCCAAAACCGCGATTTATACTTGACAAAATCCCGCTTTATCGCAGAAGCAGAACAAGGTGAATATGCGTAGAAATATAATCCTTGTTTTTTGTTTTTTGCTGTGCCTGGGGGCTCTGGCTCCGGCGTGGTCAAAAACTCCTAAGAAAGTGCTGCTCAAGGTGTTCGAGCTTCCTGATCCACGTAAAACCGATGCTTATTCCCGGGCGAATCTGGCTGTGGTGGAGGCTTTCCGCAAAAAATTTCCCCACATTGAATTGCGGGCATTTTCCGGTATTCAGATTGAAAACATGGACCTCGATGCGGGTCCGCTGATGGCGATTGCGGGAGGCGTTGCTCCGGACATTCTTTATGTGAATTTCCGCCAAAGCGACACCTATATCCAGAACAATTTCCTGTATCCTTTGGATGAGTTTTTAGTAAGCGAAGACCCTGCCGCGCTGGAGCTTAGGGTTGAAAAACCGGTTTGGCAGGTAATCCGCCGTGCCCGGAAGGGCGAAAAAGAGCCTCAAACCTGGATGCTGCCCTATGAAACGCTGGTGCGGGTTTTGATGTATCGCAAAGACGTGTTCCAAAAAGCGGGGTTGGATCCGGATAAGCCACCCCGGAATTGGGATGAATTCTACCGCTATGCCAGATTGTTGACGGATCCCGCTTCCGGAGCCTGGGGCACGGTTTTGGCTTCGGGACCGCAAGCCGCGTATGATTGGCTTCCCTTTTTGTGGGCCGCGGGCGGTGATGCCGTGAGCTACGATCCTGTGAAACAGGAATGGCGCGCTTCTTTTGCCGGTGAGGCCGGAGCCGATGCCATGGAATTTTATTTGAGGCTGGTCACCACTCGCTGGAAAGACAACCGCGGGCGCGAACAAACCGGCTTTGCCCTGCGCGAAGGAGATTGGGGCTACCTTTGGCAGGAAGGCAAAATTGGCATGCGGATGGACTATCTCTCCCAGCAAAATATGGGCGGGGTTTACGATCCAAACCTATATGCCTTCGCGCCTTCACCCGCCGGGCCTTCCGGACGCGGAGGCAGCGAAATAAATTGCCGGATGATGGGAATATTTTCCGGAGCGGGTGTCAGCAACAACTCCGGTGTGGGCGACCGCGATCCAGAAGCGGTGCGTCAAGCCGCCTGGGAATACATCCGTTTTTATGATAGCGAGGAAGCGCGGCAAATCCGCATGAAAATCATGGTGGACAGCGGCTATGGTCGCATGCAAAACCCTGTGTTTTTAAAACGTTACGGTTATGAAGAATACCTGCGCTACGCTCCCGCTGGTTGGCTGGAAACCTTTGAAACCGCCATGCGTGAAGGACGCCCGGAACCCTTCGGTGATAACTGTCAAAAAGTTTATGAATATATGACCCATCCGCTGGAAGAGCTGGTGGCGCTGGGTTTGAAAGGGAAATTGCCAGAAGATCCTAAAAAGCTGCGCGAATTGATTTTGGCGACCCTCAACAAAGGTGAAGCACGCACAAACCAGGAAATGATTGGTCATATCCCACCCGAAACCAAAGTCAAACGAGAGCGGCTGGCAACCCTGATTGCCGCGCTCATTCTTCTGGCCTTCAGTTTCACGCTTTGGCGGGTTTGGAAGCTGCTTTCACCGGAAAACCCCGCCCAAGGCAAGCTGCGTTTCAATTATAAGATCTGGGTCATTCTGCTTTTAGCTCCGGCGGTGGTCACCATCATCGTTTGGAAATACCTGCCCATGATAACTGGCTCGCTGATGGCTTTTCAGGATTATCACATCGTTGGCGCCAGCCCTTGGATTGGTTTTGGGAATTTCGCGGAGGTGCTTTTCGACCCCAGTTGGTGGGCTTCTGTTGGCAAAACCTTGTATTACATGGCTTTAATGCTGGGTCTGGGATTTTTCCCGCCCATCTTTTTGGCTATTTTATTGCAGGAAGTGTCCCGTGGCAAAATGCTTTACCGCGTCCTGTTCTATCTGCCCGCGGTGATTAGCGGCGTCATCGTAATCTATTTGTGGAAACTGCTTTACGACCCTTCTGATCTGGGTATTTTGAACCAGATTCTCCTGGCGCTGGGTTTGCCCAAAAGCATGTGGATTAAAGACGAAGCGCTGGCCATGCTTTGCGTGGTTTTGCCCACGGTTTGGGCTGGAGTGGGGCCGGGTTCGCTGATTTATTTGGCGGCGCTAAAAAACATCCCACCGGAACTTTATGAAGCCGCGGATATCGACGGTGCCGGTTTCCGTTCCAAGCTGCGCCATATTGTTTTTCCCAGCCTGAAGGGTTTGATAATCATTCAATTTATTTCCGCGTTCATCGTTGCCGCTCAAAGCAGCGATTTCATTTTGGTGATGACCTTTGGCGGTCCCAACGAAGCCACCCGCGTCGCCGATCTTTTGATTTTTGAAAAAGCCTACCTGTATCTGCGGTTTGGATTGGCAACAGCCATGGCTTGGATTCTCAGTCTGCTTTTGATGGGCTTCACGGTTTTGCAAATTAAATATCTGTCCAAGATGGAGTTCCGCGCCGTGACAGATGATGGGGAGCAAACCGCATGAGCATCATCGGAAAAGTTGGTCGCAAATCCCCAAAAGTGAGGGTCTTGAATCTGAGTATCCATATTGTCTTGATTCTTGGCGCCGTCACCATGGTCTATCCCTTTCTGCTCATGGTTTCCAGCTCCATCAAGAGCAATGTGGACAGCAACCGTTTGAACCTGATTCCGGCATATCTGCACAAGGATGAAGTTCTGTTCCAAAAGTTCATGGAATCCCGCTACAACGAGGAAAGCAGCCGCTTGGCGGACAATCATCCCGGTGCCTGGCTGGCTTTTTCGGAAGTTGAACTCCCGGAATTGCCGAATCCGGCTCTGTATCAGGATTGGCAGGAATTTATAAAACTAAACCTACAGGGCGTTTATGATTATTACGCTGCCGAACATTACGGTCGCGGAGTCTATCCTCTGAACCAGCGTCGTTTGCGCAAACTTTTGCGTGAGGAAAATGACAATGACCTCACCGTTTTCAACCGAAAATACAATACCGGCGCGCAAAGCTGGGAACAGATTGTGGTGGAGGAAAAAGAAATCCTGGGTCGGAACTACATTAGCCGTCCGGATGGCTATCTGGGACGTTTTCGCAGTTTTAAAGAAAGCCTGGAAGAACGGCACCGCAACTATGTGAACCTGGATGGAGCCTTTGCGCAGATGGAATTGATTCCCCGCTTTGGAGCTGATCTCGCGGCGTTTAACGACAGCACTGGCTTGAACTTGAATTCCTGGCAGGATGTGGTTCTCAGCGAAAGCTGCCCACCGCCGGGGCATCCTTTGCGGGAATCTTGGTTACACTATGCCCGCGAGGTTTTGAACATCCATCACATCAGCTTGGAAGAGAGTGCTGACGCTGCTTTCCAGGGCATGTTGCGTCAAAAATACGCCAACATTGGGATGCTGAACACCACTTGGCACAGCTCCTACAAGGATTTCAGTGAAGTACGCGTGCCAAAAAACATCCCGGATAGCGGCGCCATGGTTGAGGATCTCACTTGGTTTGTGGAAAATATGGCGGCACCTGAGCATTTGCATATCCGCAATATTGGCAATCAATTCCGAGATTTTCTGCGCGCAAAATATGGCACAGCGCAAAGGCTTCAGGAAGCCTGGAACTGTGGCTACGCCAGTCTGGACGCGGTGGAGCTTCCCACTTCATTGCCCACACGGAATTTGCGCCAGACCGAAACTTGGATGGATTTTGCCCGCGGACCCGGGCTGGACTGGTTGGAGATTCTGCCCGCCGCTCAGACAGAATGGATTCAATGGCTCAAAACACGTTTTCCTGGGGCGGATGATTCGCTTGACCTTGCCGCGTTCAACCGTTTTTATGGCAGTTCCCACAGTTCGGAGGAAGACCTTTTCCCCAGTCCACATCAACCTCGTTCGGAGCCGCAAGCTTCTCTGTGGAAAGAGTTTGTGACCACTCAGGCCGATGGCAGACATTTTCGTTTTAGCCTCGGTAAGGAACTGAATTCAGCTTGGTTGGCTTTTTTAAAATCCAAGTTCGGTAAATCAGACAAGCTGAACCGGGAATGGGGTCTCATCCCCCAGGATTTTGAGAGCGTTCCGCTGCCCTTGCACCAAGTGGAATACCACATTTTTAAAGAGCATAAAGCTAAGATACGCAAGGAGTTCCTCACCCGAAACTATGCCATGGTTTTGGATCAAATGTTCAACGACGCCCGTTCCCTGCGCAACACTTTAATCTACACCCTGCTTTCCATCTTGCTGGCGGTATCGGTTAATCCTTTGGCTGCTTACGCTTTAAGTCGGTTCAAACCCCGAATCAGCTATCAAATAATCATGCTTTTCATGCTGACCATGGCTTTTCCCGCCATGGTGATGGGAATTCCGAACTTCCTGCTGCTCAAGCGTTTAAACCTGCTCAACACCTTTTGGGCTTTGGTTTTACCTGCCGCCGCGGATGGCTATTTCATCTTCCTGCTCAAAGGATTTTTCGACAGCCTGCCCCGCGAACTTTATGAAAGCGCCAGCTTGGACGGAGCGGGCGAGTTTCGTCTTTTCTGGCAATTCACGCTTTATCTCTCCAAGCCGATTTTGGCGGTTATCGCACTCGGCGCCTTCAACGCTGCCTACCGCAATTTCCTTTTCGCCTTCATCGTTTGCCAGGATCAAAGCATGTGGACCCTGATGGTGCACATCTACGAGCTGATGCAGCGTGCCAGCCTTTCTGTGGGTTACGCCGCGCTGGTAATCGCCGCGATTCCGACCCTGGCGGTCTTCGTTTTCTTCCAAAACATCATTATCAAGGGGATTGTTGTCCCCATGGAAAAATAAAAGAGGTTTATTTTGCACAACGAAAAAATCCATCTAACCCGTATCCACCGCCTCCTTGAAAGGAAAAAAAAGCTGCTTATTGAAGAAATAGCGCCCCTGAAAGCTGAGTATTCCTCAAACGGAGAGGATTTCCAGCCCATCCAGACCGGCTATATTTGGGGCAAACCCTGGGAAACCGGCTGGTTTCGCATTAGTGGTGAAGTTCCCAAAGAACTGGCTGGCAAAGACTTCCAACTGCTTTTTGATTGCGATGGCGAAGCCTGTCTGATGTTGGACGGAGTTCCATTTCAAGGCTTCACTCCCAAAGTGGATTGGTATCATAAAGCCGCCAAAAACCTGTTGCCGCTCGCTTCGTTATTGCTTCCGGGAGAGAGTTTTAAGCTTTTAATAGACGCTTCCGCCAACGACCTTTTCGGTGTTCAAAAAGAGGAATATCGCCTGCGGGAATGCTCGTTGGTTTGCTTCAACGAAGCGCTCTATCAAAAACTCATGGATATCGGGCTCCTGCTGGATTTGGCTGAAGCCCTGCCAGAAGGAACGGTTCGCCGACAGCGCATAATCCGTGGCCTGAACCGGGTTTGTGACCTTTGGAACAGAGATTCCCAGCAGGTGGAAAACATCCTCACAGATTTGCTAAATAAACCCGCTCATGCCAGCGCGCTCACCGCTTTCAGCGTGGGTCAGGCACATTTGGATTTGGCCTGGCTGTGGCCTCTGCGCGAAAGCCATCGCAAAGGTGCGCGTACTTTTGCCAACGCGCTCAGGCTTTTGGAGCGCTATCCAGATTATGTTTTCGGAGCCTCCCAAGCTCAACTCTATCAATGGATTAAAGAGGATCATCCCGCTCTTTATGAAGAGGCCAAAAAACAAATCTACGCCGGTCGCTGGGAGGTTCAAGGTGCTGCCTGGGTGGAGTTTGACACAAACCTCATTTCCGCGGAATCCATCATCAGACAGTTTCTCTATGGAAAAGAATTTTTCAACCGCGAATTCGGCTTCGCGCCACGCGTACTCTGGCTTCCGGATTGTTTCGGCTTCAGCGGGAACCTGCCCCAATATCTGCGCGGCTGCGGGGTTGACCATTTCATCACCCAAAAGCTTAGCTGGAACGAAACTAACACTTTTCCCCACCACCTTTTTTTGTGGGAAGGCATCGATGGCAGCAGGGTTTTGTCGCATCAATTGCCCACCAATAACTACAACTTTTCCAACGACCCTTCCTCATTTTTGGAAACCGAAAAACGCTACGCGCAAAACGATGTCTGCGAAGGATTTCTGAACCTTTATGGCATCGGTGACGGAGGTGGCGGTCCCACCCGCGACCACATCGAATATGGCCTTCGCCAGCAAGATTTGGAAGGCGTGTCAAAATTCCGTTTTGCGCCTTCATCCCAGTTTTTTGACCACATCTCAAAGCTAGACCACAGCGAACTTCCAGTGGCTTACGGCGAACTTTATCTGGAATACCACCGCGGTACCTACACCACCCAGGCTTCCATGAAACAAAACAACCGCATCAGCGAGCGCAAGCTCGGTGAAGCCGAGTTTTTAGCCGTTCTCTGCGGCGTGAAAAACCAGCCAGAAGTCCTGCGCGAAATCTGGCGCGATGTCTTGCTCCTGCAATTCCACGATATTTTGCCCGGCTCATCCATCGGCCAGGTCTATTTCGATGCAGATGTCATCAGCGTTACAGGCCACGACCGCATCGACCAATTCACCGAAGAAACCCTCATTCCAAAACTGGGTCTGAAAATGAGCCACAAAGGTGAGGGCTGCCTGGTTTTCAATCCCTGTAACCAGGAACTGGAGCAATGGATTGAACTTCCGGATGATTTCTGTGGACGCGTTCCTTGTGACGAATCAGGAAATGAACTGCCCTGCCTGGAAGAAGAAAACGAGCTGAAAGTGCGCCTGAGCCTGCCTCCTTGGGGTTCCAAAACCATCCATTTCAAAGCTTTACAATCCAAGCGGGAAAACCTCAAGAAACCCATCCAACTGGAATTGGAAAACAATTGGCTGAAGGTGAAACTCAGCGAAAATGGAGGTATTTCATCCATCTGGGACAAGGCTTCCCAACGCGAGCTTTTGGCATCAGAATCCAATCTGCTCCTGCTTTGGGAAGACGAACCCAACGATTGGGGCGCCTGGGATATCAACCACTTTTACCGCGATACTCAACCCCAAAAAGCTCATGAAGCTACCCTGATTACGGAAGAAAGCTTCAGCCTGCCGGGACAGTTCGACCGCGTGACCATGGCGCTCAAGATTGGCAACTCCCGCCTGCGTCAAACGGTGGAACTATATGCCCACGAGCCTTTTATCCGCGTGACCCACCTTGTGGAATGGCAGGAAAAACACAAAATGTTACGTGTCCATTTTTATCCGGATTTGCGTTGCGGTACAGCGGTTTACGGAATTCAGGGCGGCGTCATCAGTCGCAGCGCAAAACCTGCCAACGCCTGGGAGGAAGCCCGCTTTGAGGTTCCAGCCCAGCGTTTTGCCGACCTCTCCCAGCCCGAACGCGGCTGCGCCATCATCTGCGATGAAAAATACGGCTGGAGAATCCGCGACAACGAGATGGAACTCAATCTTCTGCGCAGTCCCGCCGACGTTGACCCAAATGCCGATATCCACGGCCACGTATACAGTTACGCCTTTTATCCCCACGCGGGTGACTATGCCCACAGCGATGTTTTTCAAACCGCAGAAAAGTTCGCGAACCGCCTGCTGTATTTCCCGGTGGAAAAACTTCCCGAAAAAACACCCGCAATCCCCTTCAGCCTCAACAGCGGACATATCAATCTGGACAGCGTTAAACCTGCCGAAAATGCAGGCGGAACCATCTTGCGACTGCATGAATTCCAAGGCAGAGAAGGTGTTGCCGTGCTGAACTTTATGGCGCCACCCACTCACATCTTCGAATGTGACATGTTGGAAAACCCATTGCAAAAACTGAAGCCCAGTTCCGTTCTGGAGCTTCATTTCAAGCCTTTTGAAACCAAAACCATTCTCATTTTGGAGGAAACATGATTCCCCGTCCCAAAAAATTTAAAAAATACGTGAAAGAATTTCCGCTCGCTGGCATGTATAGATTTCATTTCCTGAGCGACGAAAATGACACAATCCCTCCCAATTTGGCGTCAGACATTGAGAAACGCCTCCAGCATGTGTCTAAATACTACGAAGTTGACCCTCGTACTAAAATTGATATCGTGTTTAACCTGCAGCCTTTTCCCAGCAAAAAACCCGATGGCTACTATGAACTGGAAGTGAGCCCCGGCTTTTTTGCACTGAACGCGGAAAGCGTTGCAGGAATGAACTATGCGGTGCGCACCTTGATGCAACATCTTTACATCAGCAGTTCAAACCAGACCGAAGACCGCTTTGCCCTTCTGCCTCGCATCAGCGTAAAAGACTGGCCCACATACCAATGGCGTGGAATGCACCTGGATGTCAGCCGCCATTTTTACGACCATAATTTCGTGAAAAAATACCTCGATTGGATGGTAGGGCTGAAATTCAACCGCTTTCACTGGCATCTCTCAGACGACCAGGGCTGGCGTCTCGAAAGCAAGCGTTTTCCTCTGTTACACGAAAAAGGCTCCTGGCGCAAAGAATCCGATGGCAGCGATTATGGCGGCCACTACAGCCTCAGACAAATCAAAGCCGTGTTGAAACACGCCAGCCAGCGCGGAATCGAAGTTATCCCCGAAATCGACATTCCGGGTCATTCCATGTCGATTTTGACCGCCTATCCAGAACTGGCATGCTTTCCACGTGAATTTGAACCCATGAACGTTTGGGGCATTTCTGAAGACATCCTCTGCGCTGGAAAGGACGAAACCATCGACTTTTTGAAGGAACTTTTCACTGAAATCGCGGAACTTTTTCCCGGCCCCTACATCCATATCGGCGGTGATGAAGCCCCCAAACAGCGTTGGAAAGAATGTCCCCACTGCCAGAAACGTATGCGGGACAATGGCTTGAAAGACGAGGAAGCCCTGCAAGCCTGGCTGGTGAAAACCCTGGCGACCCACCTCGAAAAGCTGGGCAAAACCGTCATCGGCTGGGATGAAATATTGGATGGCGGCATCGATTCAAAACCAATCGTGATGGCTTGGCGCGGCGATGGTATCGACGCGGCTCGCATGGCTCACGACAACGGAAACAAATACATCCTCACGCCCTACACAAAGCTCTATTTTGATGCCCGTTGCCATAAATATGACAAAATCGGAACCCACCAAATCATCCCCTGGGCGGATGTTCTAGATTTTTCCTTCCAAGAATACACTTTTACCAATCCCAAATTGCTGTTGGGCGCGCAGGGTAACGTCTGGACCGAACATCTCACCAACGTCCGTGACCTCCGAGAAAAAATCAATGGACGCATGTTCCCGCTGGCGGAAAGGCTCTGGAACGGCGACAGAGAAATTGACACAGACGAATTCTGGAAATTGACCCGAGACCTGAACTGGATTCTATGAAACGCCATTCCAAAAATCCGCTTATCACCAGGGAAGACGTCATTTCCAAACACCCCGCTCTGCAGGATGTCAGCTCCGTTTTCAATCCCGGCGGGGTGCTTTTTGATGGCGGCGTTCTCCTCCTGTTGAGAGTGCAAAACCGTGCCCGCCAGACATTTATCCTCAAAGCCTGGAGCAAAAACGGGGTTGATTTCAAGCTGGATTCCATGCCTCTGCCCCTGAACGATTTGGAAGCCTGTCCCCACAAAATCTACCACATCTACGACCCTCGTATCACAGAACTGGATGGAATTTACCACGTGATTTGCGCTCTGGATACCGACCAAGGCTGTTTTTTGAGCTGGTTCCAAACTTCGGACTTCGAAAGCCTTGATTTTCAAGGACTTGTCTCCACTGCCGACAGCCGTAATGGCGTGCTTTTTCCCCAGAAAATTGAAGGCCAATACTGGCGCTTCGAGCGTCCCAACCGGGTGAGGCTTTCCGATGGCGTAAAGACAGGCGCCTCAATCGTTTGCTCCGTTTCTGAAAACCTGTTGGACTGGTATGAAGTGGACGAAGTTTTCTCCGGTCGTCCCCATTTTTGGGATGAACTGATTGGCTCCGGACCTCCACCCTTGAAAACTCGGGAAGGCTGGCTTCATATCTACCACGGTGTCGCCACCCATTTCGGAGCCGCAAACATCTATCAGGCTGGTGTTTCCCTACACGATTTAAAGTCTCCAAACCGGCTTTTGGCGCGTGGAAAATACAACATCCTGGAACCGCGCGAACTTTACGAACTCACCGGCCAGGTTCCCAACGTGGTTTTCCCTTCTGCCGCTTTGGCTCCCCAAAACGCTGGGAAAACCCTGAATCCCGAAGACGAAATATTCATATATTACGGTGCCGCGGATACTTGCGTCTGCCTTGCCCAAACCACCGTCAAAGAACTATTGGAGGCTGTTTATGCGCCCTAAAATCATTATAGTTGCGCTGATTCTTTCCTGCGCCACCCTGCTCGCCGACACTTTTCCCGTCCCCAAACTTCCCTTCGCGCCAAGAATGTATCCCTGTTTTCGCAGCCCTGGCGCCATCGAAATTGATGGCTGGCTTGATGACGCGGCCTGGGATTTGGCTCCCTGGACACAGAGCTTCACCGACATCGAGGGCGAGCTCAAACCCGCGCCCTTCCACGATACCAGGCTCAAAATGCTCTGGGATGATGAAGGAATCTATTTTGCCGCCCGGATGGAGGAACCCCATATCTGGGCAAAACTCACCGACCACGATTCCGTGATTTTTTACGACAACGATTTTGAAATTTTCCTCGACCCCGACGGCGATACTCATCAATATTTTGAGCTGGAACTGAACGCTTTTGGAACGCTTTGGGACCTCTTTTTGCTGAAACCCTACCGGGATGAACACAGCGCCCTCAACGGCTGGGAAGCCGCTGGAATCAAGCTTGCCATTGGAATTGAAGGGACGCTCAACGACCCCAGCGACATCGACACCGCCTGGAACGCGGAGGTTTTCCTGCCCTGGAACGCGGTCAAGGAATTGGCTCACAAGGCCTGCCCACCCAATCCCGGAGACTGGTGGCGCCTCAATTTTTCCCGGGTTCACTGGGATACCGAAGTTGTTGATGGTGAATATGTCAAAATCCCCGGAAAACCTGAATACAACTGGGTTTGGAGCCCACAAGGTCTCATCAATATGCACTATCCGGAACGCTGGGGTCTGGTCTTTTTCCTTGAAAACCCCGAACAGCTTCCCCCGGAAGGACTTAGCCTGCCGGAAATCCTTTTGGCTGAGGAATATCTGCGCCAGCTCTACTACGCCCAAAAACAACATTGGATGGACCACGGCTCCTATTCACAAGACCTTGCTACGCTGGGAGTTGAGCCTTTCATTTACGGTGGAAAATCCCACATTCCACGCTTGGAAACCACCTCCGCCTCCTTTGTCGCCACGCTGGAAACCGAGTTTTTCCCCACCCTGAGCATCTCCGAAAACGGACGTCTCCGCCGCCAATAAATCTGTCCCATCCAGACCCGCTCTTTGTTCACGTTCGAGAGTCTTTTTCGCGCCCCACCACGGCAATCCGATAAAGAATCGGGGGGCTGACCAGGAAGCCGCGTGTGACCCACATTTTGGAATAAAGTGTGAGCCAGGCGGGAGCCAAAACTTCATTCTTGACAGCCGGAAGCGTTCCTCCATCATGGAACCATGAAAGATATTGAAACCCCTGTTTTTCCCGAAGTGAAATTTTGTCAAGGCTGCGGAAACCCGCTCCAACCAGCTTTGGACGCCGAAGGCAAGCGGCGTTTAATCTGCCCATCCTGCGGACGGGTTCACTATAAAAACCCCATCCCGGCGGTGGCTATTTTTGTGCAAAACGAAGCGGGAGAAATCCTCTTGGTGAAGCGCAAATTCCTGCCCCAGGCTGGAAAATGGGCTCTTCCCAGCGGCTACATGGAAATTTTCATGACTCCCGAGGAAAACGCGCTTGCCGAATTGCGCGAAGAGACCGGGTTGGAGGCTGAAGTCGAACGTTTCATCAGTTGGCATTTTGGCTATAGTCCCATTTACGAACGCGTTCTGAGCCTGGGTTTCAGGCTGCGTGTCACGGGTGGAACCCTCAAGGCCGGCGACGACGCCGCTGACGCCAGATTTTTCCCTTTAAACGCCCTGCCACCCATCGCCTTCGCCGCCCACAGAAAATACATCCACCTGGAAACCGGCTTGGAAATGGATTATTAGACCTCAAAAACCCCGCTTTTAATTCTCTGATAGAAAATGACTTTGGACATATTTACGTAGGAAGAAAGAAACAGAAAACCGATTCCAAGCGTAAACAGAGACAAAATTCCCCAGCCAATAAACGACATAATAAGCATAAAATATTCGGTTTTATGGCCGTTCATCATCACCTTGCTTTCGCGCATCGCTTCCTGCGCCTCCATGCCGGGATTTTCTTTCAGGATGAAAAAAGTCATGGAATAGCTGATGGCGGCGATGATTCCCGGAACGATGAGCAAAAGCATCCACAGAAAAACGTAAATTGCGATGAGAAGTTGGGTACCCAGGGCTCTGCCAAAATCCTTGAAACCGGCGAACAAATCTTCCAACTGGAAGCCCTGCCTTCTGTGAAGTCCCAGAAAAATCCCCGCGAGACCCAGATTCAGCGGTCCGGTGAGAACAAGCGTCACGACTCCCCCGGAACCCTTGCCAGCCGAAGCCAGCGAGGTAATTCCGCTCATAATCAGCCAAACCAAAATCAAACTGACCCATTTTCCCTGGAGCAAATCTCTCGCTTCGGCACGTATCTGCGCGTTGTTCATAAAGTTAACTCCCTTTTTGGATGTTCTTCAGAGGCTTCAAACCAGTCGCACCCGAATCATCCGGGCGATTCTGCGGTCCAACACATAGCGGGCGTCACCCACTGCCACAACGATATTTGGCTCACCCGGTTCGTTGCGCTGGCTCATCACTTTTTTGCCGTGATAAAGTCCGCGTTCGATGGTTTTAATATCGTTGTTACAGGTCACCAGAGCTTCCTGACCGCTTTGCAGACCATCCAGGCCGATACAGTCGCCAGCTTTGCAGTAACACGCTTTTCGGCGACGACGGAAATGGCGTCCAAAATTACGCAGCGGGTTCATATTACGATTCGACAACATTTTTCTTCCCCATTAATTTTAGGCTGAAAACAAATATCAGCACAAGCGCGGCGCTAACCCCCAGCCAGAGCCAGGAGCCCGCATTGAAAGTCAATAATTGATATACCACTGTCGCCACAATCCATGCCAACACGGTCAGATAGAAAAAGCTGAACAGGCTCCAGCGCCAGCCGTGTTCCTTCAGCATGGCTGCAAGCGTTGCGGCGCAGGGCGAATAGAGCAACACGAAGATGAGGAAAGCGATTCCGGAAGCCGTTCCGCCAAAAGCTCCTGGAATGGCGGCGGAATCAGGATAAAAACCTTCCAACACGCCCACAATGGCTTCCTTGGCAAAAACTCCGGAGATGAGCGCGACGGATGCGCCCCAGTTTCCAGCCGGAACCCCCATCGGCCTCAACAGAGGTGTCACCGCCTTTCCAGCAATTTCCAAAACGTTGGTTTGCTGACCGTTCAGGGTGAAAGAGAGCCCCTGCAGGATATTCACAGCCACGATTACCAACAAAATAACCTTCCCGGCGCGCAGGATAAATTCCCTCAGGCGGTGCCAGGTGTGCAATCCGATGGCGTTGAATGTGGGCATGTGGTAGGCGGGCAATTCCATCACAAAGTTCCCCGGCTCAGTCTTGAACAGGGTTTTGCGCAAGAGCAGAGCGAAAATCATGCCCATCACAATCCCGAAAAGATAGAGCCCGAAAATTGCCAAATCCGCGTGTTTTGGGAAAAACAGGATGGACAGGTAGGCATAAACCGGAAGCTTTGCCCCACAACTCATGAAAGGCGTCAGCAGGGAAGCGAAAATCCGGTCGCGTCGGCTTTCCAGGGTGCGGGTGGCCATGATGGCGGGAACTGTGCAGCCAAAACCCACCACCAGCGGGATGAAGGCTTTGCCCGGTAAACCCACACGGCGCATGAATTTATCGGCTATAAAAGCCGCGCGCGCCAGGTAGCCGCTGTCTTCCAAAATCGACAAACTGAGAAAGATGAAGAAAATCGGCGGGATGAAGGACGCGATGGTCGCCAGTCCTCCTCCCAGCGCGTCTGAAAGCAGATAGCTAATCCATTCCGGGATGTTCCAACCCCGCAAAAGGGCGCCGAATTGGTCCACCATCAGCCAGGAAATCCCTTCCTCCAGCCAATCCATGATGGGCGCGCTTGCTCTAACCGACAGCAGGAAAACAAGATACATCACCCCGAAAAAGACGGGTAAACCCCAGATACCGCTGAGGACAACACGGTCGATTTTATCCGAAAAAGTGGAGCCGGCCTCGGTTTTGTGTTGCGCCACATCCTTCACCAGTCCTCGGATATAGCCATAGCGGTCATCCGCCAGCGCCGCCGCCGAGGATTGATTGCGATGGCTTTCCACCCCGCGGATTTCCTTTTCCACCGCCTCAGACCATTCGAAGGGAAGTTCCTTGTGAAAAATCGGGTCTCGCTCCATCAGCTTCAAAACCGTCCATTTCTGGGGAATCTCCTTCCAAGCCACGGGCCAGGCTTCCTCTTTTTTATATTCATCGAGGAGGCCGCTGATATTTTCCAGGTGTTTTTCCACAATCTCGTCATAGCGAACGGCGGCGCCACAGGGCTCACGATTCAGCGCGCTGTCGATATCGTGGAAAAGCTGACCCGCGTCAAAGCGTTTGGTCAAAACCAGAGGACAAACAGGACATCCCAGATGGCTTTGCAGGTGGTCAAAATCTATTTCAATGCCGTTTTGAGCGGCGATATCCAACATGGAAAAAACTATGAGCAGCGGGACTTTTAGCTCCATCAACTGTAAGGTTAGATAGAGGTTGCGCTCCAAATTTGAGGCGTCCACGATGTTGATGACCAGGTCGGGTTTTTTGTAGGTGAGAAAATCCCGCGCCACCTGCTCATCGGGCGAAGCCGCCGCCAGTGAATAGATGCCTGGGAGGTCAACGACCTCATAGCGCTTGCCTTCGCGGATGAAATATCCTTCCTTGCGTTCGACGGTGACGCCAGGCCAGTTTCCAACGGTTTGATGCGCGCCGGTGATGGCGTTGAAAAGCGTTGTCTTTCCAACGTTTGGGTTTCCAGCGAGCGCGATAACAGGGTTTTGCTTACTCATATCATTGAATCTCATTCTCAGTATTGCGACACTTCCAACAAATGCCGCGTACCTGGATGTTCACGTCTTCCAGGCTAAAATTAAGTCCCTCCGCCTCTTTTAGGAGCTGTTCCTGAAGGTTGTGCAGCGGGGTTTCCTGAACCTTGCCACAGCCATCACAAATCCAGTGAGTGTGAAGGGGGTGTCCGTAAATGTGTTCATACATATCTCGGGAGGAGGCGCGCAGCGAATGCTGAATCAATCCCGCCTCTTCCAGAAGGGGTAGGGTGCGGTAAACCGTCGCCAGGGAGATGTTGCTTTTGGAGTTTTTGAGCGCCTGATGCAGACGTTGGGCGTCAAAATGTTCGTGTAAACCAAACGCCGCGTCCAGAATCTCCTGGCGCGGACGGGTGAGCTTGAGACCTTTGCGGCTCAGAAACTCTTGAAACACTTTAACTTGGTCTTCCATGGCTGTTCCTTTTATTGAGAATCAGTCGCATCTTTCTTTTCCCGTGCTTTCTGTCAACCTTTATTTTCTGCGGATTGTTTACAGGGAAAATGCTTTTATGAGGACACGACCATAACCATAGAATAAGCCGATTTTCCGAAAAGAGCAAATATGACCCGTCAAACCTTTTGCAAATGAGCATTTGGTTCACGCTGATTACGCGGATTTTTTAATAGATTAGGGATACACAGGATTATCCGGATGAAAAAGGGATTTTGTTACGCGGGATTACGCTGAATGCAGATTTTTAGCCGGCTGAAGCCAGCGCTACGACAGCCCCGAAGCGTCATTCCGAGCGCCAACTTAGAACAGGTTGGAACACCGGATTCATCCGGTCGTAGGTGCCAGATTCATCTGGCACAATGAATTAAACCATGTTTTTGTCGTTCATTCTTCACCGGATAAATCCGGCGCTCCGAACCGGTTAAAACCGGTGTTCCGACGAGTTGGATTGACGCGTGGGGGCGGATTATGGTCCGCCCTTTTTTGGTTTTCCAGAAAATCCAAATAATCCAAATTCACCCAAATTCACCGAGGCGTTTTGGCTCATAATTGACCATACAATAATCAATTAGCAATCCAAATTCACCAATTCCCCACTTCTCTCTTATCTCTCCCCAGAATGACTAAAAAGAGAGAAAGAATTTATGGATAACAGTAACTTAACCTATTGTATTATAGTTATATAGTATATTATTATTTATTTATATTATTATATTTTATTATCATATTATTTATATTTATATCTATGGATATCTCTCTATCTATCCATGCATTATCTCTCATTTTTAACTCTTGGGAAAGCATAATGCTGCATATTGTTCTCCGGATTCCTGAAATTGTGGTTTCTGTGGCTGGAGAAGAGAGAAGTAGGGAATTGGTGAATTTGGATTGATAACTCTATGAGTGACAACGGGATACACACATATTAAGCTGGGTGAATTTGGGTGAATTTGGATTATTTGGATTTTGGCGTTTATTTGTGACAATCCATAGCTCAATTCCATACCCAGTAACAAGATAAGCCTTCGATACCCGTGTTTTGGGTTCCATCAAAAATTCATCCTCCTTATGTATGCCTTATGTTTCGCTTATATTTCAAAGGCAAGGTTAAGCGACACAAAGGTTTAGGGTTTAATAACCTGAAAAACAAGAGACTCGTTCTATATATATAGATGGGC